>LLEK01000001.1_pt1 | contig 115782 bp, 126 predicted proteins | sample 595821 | NCBI WGS metagenome assembly LLEK01 (sample SAMN02919311, study PRJNA255460) | bioreactor metagenome | biome: chemostat; feature: culture 2011_25.1; material: sediment; isolation source: day79 25degC chemostat 2011 inoculated with Wadden Sea sediment taken from... | place: Germany...
GAATAATTAAATCTTCAATTAAAATATCCTCTTTATCTGAAAAATATTTTACTGTTGCTGCGATTGATTTGATTTTACCTTCAACTGCTTTTTGAGTTTCAACTCCTAAAAGCATATGTAGTCCACCTTGAAGATCAAGTCCTAATGATATTTTTTTACCATCATCTGTTTGAAGAAAAGATGGTATAGAAAATACTATACCAAATATTGTTACTAGTGAAAATATCACTAGTCTGTAGTTAAATATATGCAAGGGTTATATCCTTTTTTTTAGTCTTCCCATTTAGCTGATACATAATTCTTTGCAAGTCTTAATGTAGTATCATCTATGCTTTTTACTGTAAGAAAACTATCTTCTACTTTTGTAATTTCAACAATAAGTCCACCAGTTGTTACAACTTTATCACCTTTAGTTAGAGCTTCTAACATTGCTGCGTGTTCTTTTTGTTGTTTTTGTTGTGGTCTAATGATTAGAAAATAAAATATCGCAAATAATACGATAAGAGGAAGTAAAGATCCTAGTAAGTCACTATTCATGGTGTAATCCTTTTATAATTAAAATTTCAACATTTTATCTAAAGGAGACTTAAAACTCTAATGTACCTTCAATAGTAAACTCAGCTTTTGCATCAAGTTCTGCATGGCTTAAAACTGCAATATTTAAACCAAACTTTTCAAATATTTCTGCAATTCTTCTTCTTAAACTTGGATCAACTATCATAGATACAGGAGCAACACCTTTTGCTTCAATTTGAGATGTCAATTCTCTTGTTTTTGTTACAAGGTTATTAATCTCACCAATACTTAATAATAATTGACTAACACCATGTTGCTCTTGTAGTTTACTTATAAAATCTTGTTCTAAATCTGATTTTATAGTTATAATATGTATTGCACCATCTGCTGCTGTGTATTTATTTGTAATAAGTCTAAATAATTTAGATCTTACATGTTCTAGTAATATATCAGGAGATTTTGTAAGTTCTGCTATATCAGATACAGATTCTAAAATAGTAATCATATCAACAAGTGGAATATTTTCATGAAGAAGATCTTTACAAACTTTAAGTAATGAACCATAAGTTGTAACTTTCATAGCTTCCTCTACAATAATAGGAAAATCTACTTTTAACCTATCTATAATATCAACTAAATCTTGTCTAGTTATAATATCTTCAGCATGTCTTTTAATAAGTTCTGAAAGATGTGTTGATATTATAGTTGGAGCATCAACAACAGTAAATCCTCTATTTAAAGCTTCATCTTTACTTTCAGGTTCAACCCATGTAGCATCAAGTCCAAATACAGGTTCTTTTACTTTTTTACCCTTAATACTTGAACCAGCAATTCCACCCATTGCAAGTAATTTATTTAATTCAACATTACCTTTTGCAATTGGTATTCTCTTTAAATTAAAAGAATACTCATTCATTTGTAGTGTTGTATCATCACTAATTCTAATTTGAGGAATAACAAAACCAAGTTCTGCTGCAATCTTATTTCTTATACCTTTTATCTTATCAAGAAGTTCACTATCACCTTGTACAAGTCTTAAAAGCTGTGCTCCTAGTTTTAATTCAAGAACTTCTAGTTTCATAGTTTTATCTATTGTTTGTTCTTCACTCACCGCTGATGTTTGTTGTTTCTTTTGTTGATCTTGTTCTTGTTGTTGAGCTTCTTGTTTTGATGTTTTAGCTACTTGATCACCTTTTACAAATCTAGTAAAAGCATTATCTTGATCTGCTTCAACCATATAAACAACATATCCAATAGCTGCTAGTAAAATACCCATAAAAAATAAAATACCAGAAGGAAAACCTGGAACTAAAGCAAATAATAAAAGAGCAATACCTGTAATAACTAATGTTTTACTATCATTAACAAGTTGAGATATAGTACCACTTGCAAACTTTTCATCATCGTTATTTGATCTTGTAATAATAATAGCCGTTGCAGTAGATATAACAAGTGCAGGAATTTGAGCAACTAATCCATCACCAATAGTTAAAATTGTATATATTTCAGAACTTTGTGCAGCACTTAAGTCATGTTGGAAAATACCAATCATAAGCCCACCAACAAGATTAACTATTGTAATAATAATACCAGCAACAGCATCACCCTTTACAAACTTTGCAGAACCATCCATAGTACCATAGAAACTCACCTCTGCTGCTAACTCTTCTCTTCTCACCTTTGCTTGTTGATCATCTATAAACCCAGCATTTAAATCTGCATCAATAGCCATTTGCTTACCAGGTAATGAATCAAGAGAAAATCTTGCTTGAACTTCAGCAACCCTTCCTGCACCTTTTGTTACAACCATAAAGTTGATAAGTACAAGAATAATAAATATAATAACACCAATTACCATATTCCCACCAACAACAAACTCTCCAAAAGCAGAGATAATCGAACTAACCGCTTCAGGTCCATTATGTCCTTCACTTAAAATAGAACGAGTAGTTGCAATATTCAAGGATAATCGAAATAATACTAAAATTAAAAGTAATGTTGGAAAAGTTGATAAATCAGTTGGTTTTTGAATAAATAAAGATATAAGTAATATTAAAATTGCTGATGTTAAAGATAATATAAGAAAAAAATCAAGCATCCCTTTTGGTAAAGGGACGATGATGATAGCTAACATTGCGAAAATGAATGCTATAAGAACATATTCTTTTTTAAATAATAATTCTCTAACACCCATTATAAATTAAAAAAACCTATTTTATAAAATTAACTAGTGATAGATTATTCATCTTTGCAATTGTTGAATATAAAGCTTGATAAGTCACCTCTAATGCTTTAGATTCCATAGCTAGTTTACCTAAATCTGCCCCACCTGTTTGTGTTAACAAAATATTATAATTTGTTTCTTGTGATACTAACTTATCATAAGCTATATTAAAAACAGCATTTCTACCACCAAGTTCACCATGACCAACACTTGTTGCATCAATTTGTTTTTATTTTTATCAAGAACATCTCTTAAAATATCTTCAACTAAATCATCAGCAGCCGAGCTACCTCTAGTACCATCTAGTTTAGTTGTATAACCATCTAAGGCATTAATTGCTCTATTTAAATCTTCGAAATAATTATGTTTAGTTTCAAAAACTGCACTCTCAGGAGTTCCTGGAACAGTAAGTTCATAAGTACCTTTTACAGATTGAACACCACTTTTTCCTTCTATCTCATTTGTAGCTGTCATATCATATTTATTATCTGTTTCATATATCTCTACACTTATGTTTGCACTTTTATTTGGTACAATTGTAAAAGAGTCTCCATTTCTTGAAACTGAGAATAATTGATCAGGACCTGACATAGTTGCTTCAATTTGAGCTTCTAATCCATCTACTGCATTAAATATCTCATCTGCTGATGATGCATAAGGTCCTGGTGCAGGTGCAGTTGTGGAATTCCCTGAAGCTGTATATGTGTATGTATATGTTAGTCCTGTATCATCAGTTATTTTAACTATATAATCACCTTTTGCATCTGTATTACTACCAATACCTAAATCTACTTTTACACTAGGAGCCTTACCTGTTGAAACATTGATCTCTTCTTTTGGTTCAATTAATACACCATTATAGTCATACTTTTGAAGTCTATTACCATTTGCATTAAGTTTCCACTCGTTTCCATTATCATCTATAATTCTGTCACCATCCTCAAAGCTTAATGGATCACCAGCATTAGCACTATCTGCATTATAATGACTTATATCATATGCAGTAACACCTCTCTCTCTATAAGATCCAGGTTGAACTGCGATTTTTCTTAAAAAAGCATCTCCTCCAAATTCTATTTTACCATTTTCATCAAAATTTGCATCTTTGACTAAAGTTTGTTTAGTTGGGACAGATCCTGCAAACAAATACTCTCCATCAATTTGAGTATTAACTCTATCAATAAGAGTCTGTCTGTACCCTTTTAAAGTAGTTGCTATTATTGCTTTATCACTTCTATCCATACCAGCATTAAGACTATTCATTAGTTCATTCTTAATCTTATCAAGAGTTTTTTTTACATCACCTATATTTGTATCAGCAGTATCATTTAAGGCTTTGCTTTTTTCAATTTGAAGTTTTAAAGACTCTGTAACTCTTAATTTATCTTCTAAATTAATCAAATCACCATGTAGTAAAGAATCTTCACTACCTTTACTTATTTTTTGTTTTGTAGCCATAGAATTTTCAATTCTATAGCTTTCTTCACTCAAGTTTCCTAGATGGTATAACATATTTCTACTAGTATCAATCATTTGTCACCTCCATAAGTTTGTTGACTGTTGACTCGTAAGAACTAATCTCATCAATTCCTTGTGATAAAAACATTCTAATCTTATCTTTTCTTAGAAGTGCATCATCAAGTTCTCTGTCCATACCTTTTTTGTACGCACCAATTCTTAAAAGTACCTCATTCTCGTTTATTAATGATAATACCCTTTTTAACTTTAAAAACCTATTATACTGATCTTTTGATATGACTTTATCAATTACCCTTGAGGCACTTTGGAGTAAATCTATAGGTGGATAAAAACCCTCTTCTGTTAATTTTCTAGTTAAAACTATATGTCCATCAAGAATTGATCTACTTTGATCAGCAATTGGATCACTTAAATCATCACCATCAACAAGTACTGTAAAAAAGGCAGTAATAGTTCCTTTACTATTTGAACCTGCTCTCTCCATAAGTTGTGGCAAAAGTGCAAATACTGAAGGGGGGTAACCTCTTTGAGTTGGGGGTTCACCTGTACTTAAACCTATCTCTCTTTGTGCCATAGCAAATCTAGTAACTGAATCCATCATTAAAAGAACATCATGCCCTTTATCTCTAAAAAACTCTGCAATTGCCATAGCTGTAAATGCAGCATATTTTCTCATTAAAGATGATTCATCACTAGTTGCAGTTACTATTACGGTGTTTTCAAGATTATTTTCTAAGTTATAATGTATAAATTCAGGGATCTCTCTACCTCTTTCCCCTACAAGAGCTATAACTTTTATCTGAGCTTCACAACCTTTTACAATCATACCCATTAAAGTTGATTTACCAACTCCTGAACCTGCAAATATTCCTACTTTTTGACCCTTTCCACAAGTAAGCATAGAGTCAATTGCTTTAACTCCTGTAGAAAATCTTTGATCTATAATTCCTCTTTCAAGAGGAGACATACTTTCTTTATTAATTGCAGAATTTTCTTCAAGATTTGTTAACTTACCTTTTTCATCTATTGGATCACCTAAAGCATTTACAACTCTTCCTAAAAGTCCATAACCACACTTTACAGTTAAGCCTTCTTTTTGTAAATAAACCTTATCTCCTATTTTAAAACCATCTATAAAAGAAAAAGGAACTACAGTAAATTGATCTGCTGTTATAGATGCAACCATTCCAAGTACAGTATAAAGATGTTTTTCAGATTCAATCTTTACAATATCTCCAATTGCAACATCTAAACCAAAAGCTATAATACTAGAACTAGTAATATTTATAATTCTTCCAAATGGAATATAAAGTTTATCAGAGTTTATCTGACTTAATATATCATCTAAATCTATTGTATTACTCATTATAATTTATCACACATTTTTTTATAATAACTATCTTGAACTTTTAATCTCTTGCATTTTTTTATAATATCTTTATATCTATTATCTTTATTTTGATATTCATATATTTTCGCCATCTCATAATATATTTGAGCTTTATCTTCTTCTTTTATTTTTCTATCTAAACTTTGTCCATCTTTTAATCTTTTTATATTTAATCCATATTTTAAATACTCCAAAGATTTATCATAATTATCATCAAGCTTTGTATATTTTGCTAATTCTATTTCAACAAAAGGTGAATATATTCTAGCTTTCATCTCATTTTGTTTCTCAAATAATTTAGTTAAAATAACTATAGCTTCTTCCTCTTCATTTTCTTTTAATAAATATAAATAGTACTGATAATAAAAATCAATTATCAATGGATTATCTTGGTTATTTACTATAAACTCAGGATTTGCTCTAGCATATGCAAAAAACTGTTGCATGGCTTTTGAGCTTTTTTTATTTCCATTTATTAGAAACCTATATAAAAATTCATCTGATAAAATTTTTGCATCACTTAACATATCTAACTTTTGAGAAAAACTAAAAGCATCATCATATTTATTAAGTAATATAGCAACTTGTTCTAAATAAAAATAAACTTTACTATTTTTTGCTTTATTATAAACATTTTTTGCAATATTATATGTTCTTTCTTGGGGAACTTCTATCATACATCCAAAAAGATTATCAATTGTTTTTTCATCTTCAATTAATAATAATAAAACATCATCTGAAATATCTTTTATAACAGTATTTAATTGTTTACATTGATTAGTTTGAAGATAATATTTAATCATTTTAGAATTTACCATATTATAAATTTGGTCTATACTTTCATAACCAAACCTTTTTACAATAGATGGATATATACCTTTGTATATTTTTTTCATTCTAAGAATTTGTTCAAATCTTTCATCTTCTATTGAGTTTAAAAGTTCTTGCATCATTGCTTTATATTGCATAGTTTCAGAATCACTATACTTTGAAGCCATCATAGCTGGTTCAAACTTACCCTCACGCATAATAATCTCATCTAGATACATTTTAGCTCTTTTTCTATAAGGATTATTTGTTTTAATTTGTATTAACTCCTCATAAATCTCTTTTGCAAGAGGTAAATACTCTTTTTTAAAACCTGCGATTTTCATATATGTATTTGCCAATTTAAATTTAAAATTATCAATACTATCTGATACACTTGCATTTTCTAATAGTTTTTTTTAAAATCTCTATTGCAAAGTTTGTCATATCTGCTGTTACAAGTTTATCAACTTTTTTTATAGCCTTATAACTATCATTAGCATAATAGTCAATATTTCTATTTAAAACTTTTTCAACTAAATCATATGCTTCTTCATTTTGTTTATTTAAAATATATGCATCATATAATTCATCTGCAATAATAGTAGCAACTTCTAAACTAGTTGTATTTATAAGCTCACGTCTAAGTATTTTTATTGCTTTTCTATAATCTCTTCTTTTTACATGAATTTGAGATAAGGCAACTTTACTATAAACTTTAGATAAAGGGTCATCAAAACTATGCTCAATAGCATTAGCATAATATTGTGCTTCATCAGTTTTGTTAAGTGCTATTTTAATTAAAACCAATAATCTATATGCCTCAAGTAAGTCACCTTGACTTACACTTGAGTTATTAATAGCTGTTTCTAAAAGTTCACTAGCATCAGAAGCTCTAGGGGCTGTATTTAACTTATATAAAATTTCACTATGAAGTAATATAGCTGTTGAGTCTAACATTTTAATTTTATTGCTATTTCTAAACATAATAATATGTTTTAAAGCAACATCAAGTTGTCCCTCTTTAACATATCGTCTAATCTCTTTTAGTTTATCACTCGCTCCAATTATTTTTCGTTTTTCTACTTCTGAAATTTGACCTAACTCTGGATCAATAAAGTTATAATAAAAATCTTTTTTTCCATATAAAGTTGATATAAAAAATAGTATTATAAAGATTTTAATTCTAAACACTTAATCACCTCTTTTATTTATTTAAATTATACACAAAAGTAAATATTTCTGCAATAGCTTTATATAAACTTTCTGGTATTTGTTGTTCAACTTCAACTTGATCATATAAAGCTCTAGCTAATACAGGATCTTCAACAATTGGAACTTTACTCTCTAATGCAATATCTTTAATTCTTAAAGCTAAAAAATTAATACCTTTTGCAACAACTAATGGTGCATCTGATTTTTCTTTATCATATTTTAACGCTACAGCATAATGTGTGGGATTTGTTATAACAACATCCGCATCTGGTACATCAGACATCATTCTTTCTTTAGACATTTTCATCTGAATTTGTCTAATTCGACTTTTTACAAGAGGATCACCCTCCATTTGCTTATGCTCATCTTTTATCTCTTGCTTTGACATTTTTAGTTGTTTAAAATAATAATGTCTTGTAAAAAAGAAGTCTATTATAGCAAAAATGATTATAATTAATAGAATTGTTAATAAAAAGTATACTGTTAACTCTAACATAGCATCTAAAGAAGCTCTTACACTTTTATCCATCATTGCTAATATTGCATCCCAAACAAGTACTAATAAAATAACCATTACAATAAATATAATAGTTAATTTTGCTGCTAATTTTAATGCTTCAATAGCTTTTTTCATACTAAATATATTTTTAAATCCGCTTATTGGATTTATCTTATTTAATTCTATTTTTAAAGGTGTTGCTATAAAACCAAACTGCATTGTATTAAATATAACAGCTAATAGAATAATTAAAAAAAACAATGGTAATAAACTGTACATCAAAGTACCAGCTATAGTTGAAGCAATAACATAATATGCACGACCAGTCATATCTTGACCAATAAATGAATATATAAAATACATAGTTTTTTGAATCTCTATAAAAACAGGATCACCAAAAAATAATAAATATATTGAACTAAAAAATAATATAGCAGCACCTGAAACTTCTGCTGATTTAGGGACATTTCCTTCCTTCTTGGAGTCCTCTATTTTCTTGCCGGTGGGTTCTTCGGTTTTTTCTTGTTCATCAGCCATAAGAAATCACCCTATTCAAACTTATTTGTAAAATATGCAGTAAAACTATCTACAAAAATTTCCATACCAAACATCATAAAAACAAAAATTAATGCAAATTTAATTTGAAATGTAACAACAAATGGTGAAAATGCTGGCATTGATTTGGTTCCATACCCATAATAAATATCAAGGATAAATCCTATAAAAAATAATGGAAAAGCAAATGAAAAAGCAAAAGCAAACATTCTATTTATCTCTTGTGCAGCATACATAATACCATCATATGCAAAAAGATTAAATGTACCTAATGATATTTCTCCAAAACTATGAGCAAGCATATATATGGTTATTTCATACATACCAGATTCCAAGTATATAACTAAAATAACCATATATAAAAATCTACTTACAATACCTTGTTGAGTTCCTGTTGCTGGATCAAACATATTTGCCATTGATAATGCTGTAGCATAACCAATCAAATCCCCAATAATTTGAACAGCAGAAAATATAATCTGAACCAAAAAAGATGCGACTAGACCTAACGTCATTTCACTAATAAGTGCTAATATAAAAGTATCCGCACTTATAACACTTTCATCATAACTTATCAAAGGAAATAAAAATAATGTTAAATAAAAAGATATAGCTATTCTAATTGTAGGATTTACTGTTTTATGGCCAACTATAGGCATAAAAGCCATAAAAGTTAAAACTCTTGCTAATAATAACAAAAAGGCTAAAACAGTCGGTTGATCAATAAGAGATATTAACTGTTGCAAATTTAACCTTACATATAATTTGTGTCTTCTATAACCTCTGGTTCTTCTGTATTATTTACAGCCTCATTTGAACCTGTATTACTACCTCTTTGGTTAGAGTTATTTTGATTTGATTGATCAAATTGATTATCTGAACTTCCATCTTGCATACCAAAATTTAAAGAGATAGTAGACCCCTCACCTAATTGTTTTTGAAGAGCAGATTGTAAAGACGATCTATTTTCAGTAAAAGCTTCCATTGTAGAAGAGTTATTCATATTTAAACTTACACTAATACTATTATCAGTTTTACTTGCTCTCATAACAACAGCAATACTACCTAAATTTGCTGGATTTAAATTTACTCTAAACGATGTAAAAGGTGGTTTATAGTTTAAGTACATATTTCTAGCTACTTCACTCATAAAGCTACCTACTCTTTGATGAGCCCCTATAATTTTACTTTGAATAGTTTCAACAACATTTTGAGGAACATTTAATGTTACATTTATCTCTTTTTCTTTTATTTTTACTGATTCTTCACTAGTTTTAATTGTTTGTTCAACATTATTCTTAACTTGTACATCAACATCATCTATTAATACTTTTTTATCAATAATGATTTTATTTAAAGATTGGTTTTGTGAAAAGTTAGCTAAGTTTTCTTTACTTTGTTTACTTGCAAGGTCTAGTTTTGATTCACCTTTTTCTCCACTTTGCTTTACTTCTATATTTTCGGGATCAAGTTCTAACATATTTGCACTTTGTTTTACAGAACTTAATGTTTTATTTTCCTCTATATTTTTTTTAGCATTAGATATTTGTTCCATTGAAACATTTTGTTTTAAAGTTTTTTGAGAACTTAAAAAACCATTTGCCATCAAAGATGATTTTGTATCTAAGTTTGTATTTTTATCTATTTTTACATCATCACTATTAACATCTTTTATGCTATTTATAACTTTTGTATTTTGCTTATCTAAAATATTATCTTTTTTTACTTTTTCATTATCTTGCTGTGTTACAATTTTTTTAGGATCTGAAGTAACTATTATCACTTTCGATACTTCTTTTGTTATATCAGTAACAGCTTCTTTTATAGTTTCTGTTTTTACTTCAACTTTTGTTTTTATATCTTCTACGGCTTCTTTCGTAAGCTCTGTTTTTACTTCAGCTTTTATATCTACTTTCTCTTTGTTTGTAGATTCTGTTTTTACTTCTTTATTCTCTTCTTTTGGTGTATCTTTTTCAACTATTTTAGATACTTCTTTTTTTATATCTTCTACAGCTTCTTTTATAGTTTCTGTTTTTACTTCAACTTTTGTTTTTATATCTTCTACGGCTTCTTTCGTAAGCTCTGTTTTTACTTCAGCTTTTATATCTACTTTTTCTTTATTTGTAGATTCTGTTTTTACTTCTTTTTGTGTATCTTTCTCAACTATTTTTGATACTTCTTTTTTTATATCTTCTACAGCTTCTTTTATAGTTTCTGTTTTTACTTCAACTTTTGTTTTTATATCTTCTACGGCTTCTTTCGTAAGCTCTGTTTTTACTTCAGCTTTTATATCTACTTTTTCTTTATTTGTAGATTCTGTTTTTACTTCTTTTTGTGTATCTTTCTCAACTATTTTTGATACTTCTTTTTTTATATCTTCTACAGCTTCTTTTATAGTTTCTGTTTTTACTTCAACTTTTGTTTTTATATCTTTTGCAGTTTCTTTTATATCAGCTGCTTTTACTTCGTTTTTTGTATCTATTTCTTCTTTATTTTTTGTTGTATCAATCTCTTTTTTAGATTTACTTTTAGCTTCACCTACAACTGCTTCGACTAAACCCTCTATCATTTTTCCAACAGAGCTTTTTGTAGATTCTTTTGTATCAAGCTTATTTTGAGTTTTTATATCACTATTTTTTTCTTCCAATTTTTCTAAATTTTTATTTTCTTTTGTAGATTTTTCTTCAACTTTAGGAGTTTCTTTTTTTACACTACTCATAATAGAATCAAATAAAGAAGGACTTTCTTTTTTTGAACTTGATTCTGTTTTAGTATCTGTTGCTGTATGTTTTTTTAAGATAGCTTCTTTATCATTTACTAATAGTTCTAAAGACATCTTAATCCCTTACATTTTAATTATATCTAATGTTTGTGTATCCATAGTCTTTTGAGTTTTAAATGCAGCCACATTTGCCTCATAAGATCTCATCGCTTCAATTAAATCAGTCATTTCTATAACTGGATTAATATTTGGATATGCAACATATCCATTTTCATTAGCATCAGGGTGATTTGGTTCATATTTTAATATTGGAGCATCTTTAGATTCTATAATTTCTCTAACTCCAACACTTTTTAGGGCTAAAGGGTCAAGCTTTTCTTGATCCTTTTCATCTGTTTTTTTTGCCGATTCAAGTAAAACCTCTTCAAATACAACATTTTGTTTTTATAAGGTCCCCCATCTTTAGAATGAGTTGTTTGAGCATTTGCTATATTAGAACTTACTACGTTTATTCTTTCTCTTTGAGCACCCATACCAGATGTTGCTACATTATATCCATCAAAAAAACCCATTTTAAACCCCTTTATAAAAATCTATATATTAACTTATACTTGCATTGACATTACTTGCTTATATGCACCTAATGCTTTATTTTTTACTTCAAGACCTAATTTTAAACTTAATTCAGCTTCTTCTATTCTTTGTACTGCTTCTTGTAAATTTTTAACTTTACCTGTTGCTATATCATTCATAGCATCATAAGCACCAACTTGCGCATTATTTACTTCATGTAGTGATTGTTTTAAAACATCAGAAAATGACTCACCATTTTTTGTTTGATTATCATTTAACATCTGTGAACTATCAGCAACTGAATTTAATAACGAACTTTTATTTAAACCACTTAAAGAATTTGTTACTTCGTTTAATTTCATGATTTATCCCTTAAACATCATTTATTGTTTTTTGGCTTTGTACAGCTGCTTCTTGTATTGATAAATCATTTACTAGTGAGTCTAACTTATCTGAAGATTTTTCAAAGTCTAATCTATCTTGTTCATTTGATAAATTAAATAAAGATATAATCATCGACAACATAACATTTGCTAAACCTTTAAATAAAATTGTAACAAACATTATAGTTAATATCATTTCCATAGGTGTATAAAAAGCAGCATTTATAACAAAAAATATCACTGTTGCAAAAAATACTGTACCTACGTAAGTATCAAATATACGACTATTTAATAATCTTTTTGAAAATTCTTCTGTTTTCATAATAAGTTTTATCCTATCTCATCTAACAAACTATCTACAATTAAGCTTAATTCCAAAGAAACTGCATCTTGCTTTAACTCTTTTGCGAATAATTTTCTAAGTCTTCCTGTTATAGCAATACTTTTCATTTCACTCACATTTCCTATATATTGTACCATAAAATTTCTATTAAGTTTATTTTTTATAGCTAAATTTGTTATGGATTTGGTAATTGTCTGACCAGTTTCATATTTTGCTGTATAATTAAAACACAACATTAGTTTTTCTTTTTTTAAGCTAATCATCTTCAATAAAGCATAAACATCTGTTAAAGCACTAGGGTCTGTAGTAGTTACAGCTAATATATTATCTGTTATATTAAGAAATTCTTGTACATATTCATTTATACCCGCACCCGTATCAATTAACAATATATCATATCTATCAAGAGATATTATATCATCAACAACTCTTGAAAATACCATACTATTATTAACATTTCCATACTGATAACCACTTTTACCAGCTATTAATGTAATATCTTCATATCCTGTATCTAATAATATATCTTCTAAATTACATTCACCATCAATATAATCAAAAAAAGTTTTTTTAGGCTTTATATCAAATAAAACCTGCTGATTAGCCAATCCTATATCAGCATCTAAAACAGCCACCTTTTTACCTCTTTTAGACAATAAATAAGCTATATTAGATGTCATAGTTGATTTTCCAACACCTCCTTTTCCGGAGGTTATAACAATAACTTTTGTTTGTGAGTTTTTAGCGTGTTTATTAGTTAAAGAAACTAACTTACTAGCTTGTGTAGATATTTGATCAAACAAATGTAAATACCTTTAAGGGGTATGTTTATTCATAAAACAATCTATAAGATATTCACTACTAGCTTCATGTAAATCATCAGGAACATTCTGACCAACTGATAAATAACAAATAGATTTTTTAGTTTTATGTGCAAAAGATATTAAATTACCGTAACTAATTGTCTCATCTAGTTTTGTAAAAATTAAATTATGTATTTGTAATGTAGAATAACTATTATAGATTTCATAAAGGTCTGTTGTTTTAACATTTGCAGGTAATACAAGCATCTTTTCTATTGGTGTTTCAGTTAAATGTTGTTGATATTCATTTATTAATTCTATTTTATCCATATCATATTGACTACCACCAGCCGTATCAATTAAAATATAGTGACAATCCTTTAGTCTCATAATAGCTTCACTTAATTCTTCTGGTCTTTTTACAACTTCTAGAGGTAATCTCATTATATTAGTATATGCTCTTAACTGCTCAACAGCACCCACTCTAAAAGAATCAAGTGTTACAATTCCAACTTTATAGTTTATACCTAACTTATAAGCATATCTAGCAGCAAGTTTTGATATGGTAGTTGTCTTACCAACTCCTGTTGGTCCAACAAACATCATAATTTTTCTTTGATTAGTTCTTAAGGGAACTTCATGCTTAATGGCAATTATCCTTCTTAATATCAATTTAAAAAAATTTTGTATTTTTTTGGGGTTTGATTTCATTGTAACAGGAAGCTGTTCTATAGTTTTTTTCATAATACTATAAGTCATCTCAGGATCAAACTCATTATCTTCAAATAATGTATAAATATCTATAAATTCAGGTGGAATGTTTAAATCATATAATTGACTTTTAGGTTCCCAAAGTGTTTTTTGTACTTGAGCAATAGATTGTTGCATACTCTCAATCTGATTTTTGAAATCATAAAATTGAGCACTTACATCTTCATTATTTCTACTTGTTACTGAGCTATTAACAATTTTCTGCTTAGGTATATTTTTACTATTATCATAATCTTCTTCTAATGCAACTGTAATTTCATACATATTTACACTATCTTTACCCTTTGAAGATATCTTCTTCGTAGAGATTACAACAGCATCTGAACCACACTCTTTTTGCGCATTTTGCAAAGCAACTGTAGGTGATTCACCTAAAAAAGAAAGCATTTTCATTTAGTTTCTTCCATTCTTATATATCTTATCTATTGTACCATCTAAATTCTTAATTCTTATGTACTGATCTGTTTCTTTAATAACAGTACCATCTCTTTCAATCTCTAAATTTCCAAATTTAAATTTTATTTTACTTGATACAGGTACATATACATTTTTTTTACAAACTATTTTATTCTTATGAATATAATGTGTTGCATGGTACTTATTTTGTCTTAATATATTTACATCTAAATACTCTTTACATTTATATTTATCACTAACTTCAACTAAACGTATATCTGAATACCTTATTTGTGCTTTATATTTTATTACTTTATTTGTTATTGGAACTACTTGAACTCCGTCGGCAAAAATATTTGTTGAGATAAAAAGTAATAAAGAAAATATTGATACAAAAATCCTCATCACTATGCTCTAACCTCCACAAGTGTCCCACCATTTTGTGTTGTAATCTCTTCAATAATTTCTCTATACATCTCTTTTACAGGTAAAACAATTGAAGCTAATCTACCATTTGCTTCATATAAAGCTCTAAGTTTTACTTCTAAATCATCAACACTGTCTTTATATATTGATATATCAACACCATTTTGATACTCTTGTGCTAATTGATCATTAAGAGTTTGTTTTAATGTTCCCAAATTATCCATTAAATCAAGTTTAACATTGTTTCTTTTTACTAAGCTTTCATGTTTAGCTTGTTTAACATCTTCAATATCTAATAATATAGAGTCATGTAATTGTGCTGTAATATTTTTTAATTCATTAATTGTATTTTCTATCATTACTTTTTCTCACTTAAAAACTTGTATAACATATCACTAATACCTAAACTACCTGCTGAATTTTGAGATAATGCATCAGTATACATACCTTTTATTATATCTGAACCTGTACCTTCACCTGCTATTTTAGAAGTTTTCAAAGATGTTTGAAGAATTTGATTCATAAAAAAAGCTTCAAAATCATTACTAACTTTTCTTAGATCAGCATCCTCTTTTAAATTTTTATTTTCTATATTATCATAAGCTCTTGGCTTAATCGAATTTATATCAACAAATTGATTGGTAATATCCATATTATACTCCTATTGCTCAATTCTATCGAAAAAGTTTTCTTCTTGAGCCATTTGACTATTATTTTGACTTGTAGAAATAAATCTCAACTCAACTCTTCTATTTTCAAAAGCATCATCACTTTTTGGTCTATACGATCCAAATGCACTAACTTTTAATGTAGCAGGATCAATTTGGTTTTTTATTAACTCTTTTACCACAGAGATTGACCTTAATGCAGATAAATCCCAAGAGTCTCTAGGTATTCCCTCACCTCTTTGATAATTAGATCCAGTATGTCCAGATACTTCTATATCAAATTGTTGAGTCATCGTTCTTAAAACTCTAGATACTTTAGTAATAAATCTTTTCGCATTAGGGTCTTCTAGTTTATACTCACCCTCTTCAAATATTAAAGAAGATGGAATATCAAGTGTAAATTCATTATTACCTTTTAATGTCATCTTTACCTCTTGATTTTGATCATCACTAGTATCATTAAATTCTTGAGTTATCTCCTCAACTTTTTGAGAAATATCTGCAACCTCAGGGTTTTGACCATTGTCATCACCACTACCTGCATCACTTTTTGCAGAATGAAAAGACGATAAAGTCTCTTTTTCAGATTCAGCCGTATCAGTTGAACCTTGTAAAAAACCCATACTTCTTCTCATAATTTCAAAGTACTCTTCAACTTTCTTTTTATCCATTGTCGCCATAGATAAAAGAAGAATAAAAAAACAAAGTAAAAGTGACATAAGGTCACCAAATTGTACTAGCCAACCTGGTAAACACTTTGGACAATCAGGACATTTACCTTTAGGCATCTCTTTTACTCTTCATCAGCTGGCATAATAGCTCCCAGCTTCATTTTTACATTCCCTATAGATTCTTCTGATGCAATCATATGTGCACCTTGAATAATAATTTGACAACTAATCATCTCTTTTGTATGCTTTTGAGATAATTTATTTTCAAAAACACCCGCCATACCAGTACCAATTAAAGCACCATACATAGTTGTAAGTAAGGCAACAGCCATAGCAGGACCAACAGATGAAGGATCTGAAAGATTTGCAAGCATCGCAACTAGTCCAACAAGTGTACCAACCATTCCCATAGAACCAGCCGTACTACCAATATTACTAAACATACCAATCATAGTCTTATGTCTATTTTCCATATGCTCTAATTTAATCTCTAATAAGTTTTCTAAAACATCAGGTTTAGTATTATCAACAAGTAAATTAAAGGCTTCTTTAAAAAATGGGTTTGTTTCATCTTGAATTTTTGATTCAACAGACATAACACCATTTTTCTTGATATCTGTAGCATAAATAATAATTTTTTCAATTAGTTCATCAATTGGTTCAACTTTGATTTCATTCATAGCAACACCAACAGCCTTACCAAATCGACCTAAAGCATCACTCTCAAATTGAGCCGTTGTAACTGAAGCAGTACCTCCAAAAACAATAATAACCGATGGGATATCAACATATGCACCAAAACCAGCACCACCCAAAACGATAGCTAGAGCAACAAGCCCCCAAACTCCTACTAATCCACCTGCGGTCGTTTTATCCATTCTGTCTCATTTTAATTAACTTTTTTTACACCGATTGATTTGATCTTTACACCAAACTTACCATCAACAATAATAGCTTCACCTCTACCAATTACAACACCATTTACTAAAATATCAAGTGGTTCATTAGTCATTTGACTCAATTCAATTATCTCTCCAATATCCCAACTAATAACATCTCGTAAAAGACATATTTTTGTTCCTAGTCTAACACTAAGACGCATTTTAATATCAAATAACAATCTTAAGTTATCAACAGACTCTTCACCCAAAATAGAGTTTAAAATAGATCCTGCTCCACTACTTTCTTGAACAGTGGTATTACTACTACTTGAATCTGCTTCAGAACTACTTTCAGCTCCTGTTAGTAGTGCGATAAATGGAAGCATTACATCATCAAAAGAGATTACTAAATCAAATTTATCATCATTTAAACTAAATGTAAATTTATAAGCCTTAGACTTATCTGCAATATCACCACACTGAATAATATTACTATCACCTAAAGTAAATTTCAGATCTGAAACATCTCCAAAACCTTGTGCATTTACACTAGTTACAATACTTCCAGAGATAGTTGATACTATCTCTTTAACAGCATCTGTAATTTCATCATCAATAGCATCTTTTAAGTCAGTTACTCCACCTAACATTAAGTATTCAAATTGTGTTGCAGCTGCTGTTGGAAGATGAAACTTCCAAGCAGAACTACCACCACCAAAATCGAAACTAGAACTAACTTCTATACACTGTTGGTCGCTTAACTCTTCATCACCTAATAATGAAACCTCTTCAACACTACTACTTACAGAAAGTAAACTTTCTAACGTAGTAGAAATTTCACTTTTAACAATATTTGATATATCTGATGCCAATTAATTACCCTAAAATTTATTATTCTTGTGAACTTCTATATGCTTCCATTAAGTTTTGTTTCAATTTCATCATATCTTCTGTTGGATATTGAAATTCAGTATCCCCTTTTGTAATTCTTACAAAAAAGTCATTTGTTTTAGAGTTATAACCAAACTTTACATTGTCAAGTATAACTTCATTATTTGGAGCTTCTACCTTAGTTTGAGCATCCTTATATTTTTCTTCAGGATCAATTTTAGTCTTTTGATCTGTTTCTTGTATTTTAGAGATTTTAGATACGTAATCCACTTGCGCCTGATCCATAACTTCAAGTCTTCCTAATTGCATAGCGTCCCCTTTATGTTTTAATATGCAATTATTATATCATAAAATTTATTATAATTATACTTTTTGCATTATTTTTTATAAAGATTCTAAAAACTCATCAAAGTTAGTAAGTCTAAAATCTATAAACTTACCGCTTAATTTATGTTGAAAATATTGACCTGCAGAATTAAGTTTTAGGTCTTGTAAAAGCCTTATTCCACTTAAAAACTTTGCATCTCTATCGTTATATAAAAGCTCTATTTCGCTTAGTGTAGCATATGCAGACTCTTTATTATTTGAGCTAAAAAGTGCAGAAGCTAATATATAATAACTATCTATACTTTGTAGATTATATTTATTTTGAAGTTGTTCTATAATATCTATTGTAATTATAGGATTATCTTTATACAATTCTATGATTGCTTTTGTTCTAAGATAACTTGGTTCATTTTGGTTATTTATATTAAAATCTGTTCTATCAAATAAACCTAAAGCTTTTAAAGTATCTAAATAAAAATCTGTAATAACTAAATTACCTTTTAAAAAAGTATTATTATAAACTTTTGGTAGTTCATCTTGAATTCTAGAGATATAAATATATTCATTTTCATCTTTTTGTTTAGCAACAAGATTCAACAGGTAAACCAAAGGATCTTTAGAAAACTCTACTAAAAGTGGTTCTGTCTCCATGATACCTTTTTCTTTAATATTATCTAAAAATAATAATGCTCTAAAAAATATAGACTTTTTTTGTTTATATGTTAATTTTGTTTTATCTAAAGTAGTATCTGGGTCTTCAAATATTTTGTAAATATATTTTGCCAAATAATTATATGAACCATCATTTGACAATATATTTCTCAATAAAAAGTCATTAAACATTTTATTTGTAGTAATATGAAGTTTTTTAGATGTTACAAATGTCATAATAGAATATAGCTTATTTCCATGATCTAAACTATATGCTTTTTTAAAATACCTATAAGCATTATTAAAATCATAAATTTGAGCATAAACAAGACCTAAGTTATAGTACTCATAAGCTTTTGCATCATACTTTTCATCCATCATAGCTTGTAGTTTTTGTACTCTTTGAATTGGATCTAATTTAATTATTTTTAAAAACTTAGAGTTATATTCAATCATCATATTAAGTTCAGAGATACTATCTTGACTTTTTATTATAAAGCCTTTTGTTTCATTCATACCTAAAGAATCATAATCTTCAAATATAAAAGGGGTAAAATAATATAAAAAGTCTAGTTTTCTATCATTTGATAATGTTACAATTTGCTCAAAATACTCTTTTGGTGTAAATTTATCTTTATTAAAAAACAGCTCTAGTTTAAGTTTTTTATTAGTATCAAATATCCGTTTTCTATCTTCAATTTTTATTATTAAATCTGAAATATTAACTAAATCATTTGCTTTTAAGGCTCTAAATAATTGAAACCATAAGATTTCATTTTTTGATTTATCACCTTTTGAGTTATTATATGCTTGTTCTAAATGATACTTAGCATTTGTATAATCTCTTAATTTCATATATAATAATGCAACTTTTAGTTCAGATATAGTTGAAATCTCTTTTGCCATATCAAGTGCAAATTTATATTTTTTTTGTAATATTAAAGTATCCACTACAAGTAGTTTTTCATGTTCATTTAATCTTTTTGCTTTAACACTTACTTTTATTATTTCGTTTATATATTTTTTATCATTTGTTATTTTATAAAGATAATATGCTGCACTAAAGTAAGAATATTTATCTTTAAACTGTAACTCTTTAAAATCATATATTTTTTTTAGATATAAATAAGCATTATTGATTGAGTCTAATTTATAATATGCAATACCAATATTTAAATATGAGGGTATTTTAAGTAGTTTAGCTGATTGTTTAAAAAGCTGTATTGCATGGGTATACTTTTCTTGCTCTAAGTATAATACTGCTGTATTAAATTTTATTAATAATTCTCTTTTTTGTTGTGCGTTTGTTAGTTTTTCATGTTCAAATAATATTTGGGGTTGTGATTCTACTGTTTTATCCTCTTTAGAGAATAAAATAGTAGTATTTAAAAATACAATAGTTACTAAAAAAAGTAATCTTTTATATTGTTTCATATTTTAATTTATAGTTCCTACAGAAGCATAAAGTTCATTTATTCTTTCTTGTAAAAGTTTATTCCTATGTTCAAGTTCAGTATTTTGTAACTTTAACTGTTGAAGATCATCTCTAGTTGATTTTAAACTATCTTGAGAATCACCAATAGTATCAAGAGAATACTGAACTTGTCTTTCAAATTTTTCTTTTAACTTTTCAAGGTTTTTAACTTTTTCTTGCTCCATCTCTTTCTCTTCTGTTATTTTTCTATAAAGAGATTTATAAACATTCATACTACTATAAAAGTATATTGTTAAAACACCAAGTACCGCTACAAGTAAAAAATTATCCATATATAACCTATTTTAAATCTATCTTTTTAACTGAATCAATGTTGTTAAAATTTGATCTGCTGTTGTTATAGACTTAGCATTTGCTTCAAACGCTCTTTGAAATACCATAAGATTAACCAATGATTCACTTAAATCAGAGTTTGATAACTCTAAAGATCTACCTTGAATTTCAGCTGTTTTATCATTATCAATATTAAATATGGCTGCTCCACTTCGTATAGTCTCTTCTAATAAATTATCACCTATTGGATTAAGACCTCTATTATCAGTAAATCTTGCAACAGAAACTTGACCTATAGCAAACTTAACACCATCTTGTGTCATAGTAACCATACCTGTTTTATCAACTTCAAACTCACCAAAGGCACTATCTGTTAACTTTAAAGTATCAAGTCTTAACTGAAGATCATCTTTAGATGATGTTTGATTGATAGTTGTCTTAATTTGTAAAAACTCTGCACCAGCACCCTCTCTAATACTAAAGTTTGCATTTCTAGCTAGAGCTGAAGTGGTTGAGAATGTTGTTGCTTCGACCGTAGTACCAGTTACCCCGAAAGCAGGAGCAACTGCTGCATTTATTATTGCTCCTGCATCTTGTGTATATGTAATAGTTATAGTATCGCCATTTGAGGTAACAGATTCAATATTAGCATTCCCGGCTGCGATTATCTCAGTAACAGCTGCTGCTGCAACTTGTGCTGCACTTTGCCCATTTACTACAGGAACATTTATAGGTGCCCCATCAACAGTAATTACAACATTACCTGGACCACCTGCAACAGGTCCAGTCATTTGTACGGTTTCTACTTCTTTATTTCTACCAGTTAAAGAACCTGTAAATTCAACATCATTATTTGCATCTAATGTTTTTACAACTAAATTTCCATTTATATTATATGCTTTTACATAGTTTGTTAAAGTATTTACACCAGAACCCGGTGCACCACCATGATCAGGGTCATTTATAGCAGCAACAATTGCATCTAAATCTGCCATAGCATTTAAAGCAAGAGCAACAGCGGGTATAGTTACATTTTGATCTAAAGTTTTATCATATATATCAATTTGATATGTATAATTATTATTTGCAGGAACTGTACTAACAAACATATCTCCTGAAGCCCCTACTGTATATACATCTGTTTGTTTTCCAGAAACTGCTTCAGACAAAGCATCTCTTACAGAGTTTATATGGCCTAGTCCTGTACCTAAGGTAGCTTGTTGTAGACTTGTCTGAACACCTTTATTGGTTACATCTCCTCGTCTCCATCCAAACTCTGTAATTCTAGTAGATTTTCCAGGAATTAATCCCTCAAGATACATTTGACCTGTTCCTGAAGAGGTATCAGGATCATAAGGGTTACTATTTGAAACATCTACCATATGAGCTTTATATCCATAATTAGATACTAAATCTACAAATTTTTTAAAAGTAGTTGCTTCATCTGTATCAAATGGTACGGCTATTTCATTACCACCATCAATTTTTAGATAAATTTGATCAGATGTTGTTAAAACTGAAGCAGGATTATCAAGATCAAAGTCAAGTAAGTCTTTTTGAACTGTAGATATTGTTGATGGTGGTTTTGGATCAGCTTCAGAGTAAATAGTTAAAGCTTTATTATACTCAGTTATCAAATCTTCAACATTTGAAACTTTTCTTGAAGCTGACATCCATCCAGCTCCTGAAAATACTGTGATATTATCTGTTTCAGCTGTTTGTGTATAGTCTGTAGCTTTTGCAATAATAGTCTCAATAGTAGTTGAGTCTCTAATGATTTTATTACCTAATACTTTAGTATAATCATTAGTAAAAAAACTTGCATTGTTATCTGTTGAATTTATATCATCAGTAGTTATAGGACTCATTGCCCAACCTTGAACTTTATTTTGTCCAACATCTTCTAATGTACCAGCTTCACCCATCCTAAAATTTCCAGCACGAGTATAGTACTTATCATTTCCATTTCTTACTTGAAAAAATCCATCACCTGAAAGTGCCATATCAAAGGAAACACCTGTAATTTTTAAAGAACCTTGTGTATAAATTTTTTCAACATCAAAAGAGTTAACCCCTTTACCAATCTTATCTTGATAAAATTGATCTGCAAAAGAGATTCTTGATGCTTTATACCCAATTGTATTAACATTTGCTATATTGTTTGACTCATTGTCTAGTGCGTTTTGTGATCCTGCAAGACCCGATATACCTGTCCAAAGTGCTCCAACCATAATGATTCCTTTATATTAATAATATGAACATAATAAAATGCTCAAATTTAAATATTTATAACTATAAAATTACTATTTTATAAATACTTAAATTTAACCACCCCTATCTAGCTTTAAGTTGTAAAGCCGTTTTTAGTAACTCATCTGATGTTGTTACAGATTTTGAGTTTGCATCAAATGCTTTTTGCCATACCATAAGATTAACTAAGCCTTCTGAAAGATCTGATGTACTAATTTCTAAATACTCATTAAGAACTACTGCTTTTGCAGCACTATAAACAGGATCTCCTGAATCTATTGTTTTTGAATACAAATTATTACCTTCTGGCTTTAATCCACTATTATCAGAAAAAGAAACTGGCTCTAATCTTCCAACTAAAAATCGTGCATCACCTTGCTCTAAATATAAATTTCCATTATCATTTACAAGAGTACCAAAAGCATCATCGCTTATATTTAAAGTATCTAAATTTAGTGATATTTCTTGAGCATTAGGTGCTGATCCTGTTGCTGTTTTAGTTATTTCACTTCTTGTGCTTGCTATTTGCCCACCATTTGCTGTAATTAGTGTTTCAAGTTGTGCATAAATAGCATCAACCAAGTTTTGACCACTTCCTGCTGCTACAGTTTGAGAAGTTATAACAACTTTACTATCATTTAATTTCGCATTTGTTACATTTATTTTCTGTCCTGGAATTATTGAATCAACAGTCATAATACCTGTTGCAGTATCAACAGATGAAGTTACTCCTGTATATTGATTAACTTTATCAGAAAGTAAGTTAAGTGTTTTTGCAACACTTGTATCAAATTCTTGTTGAAATTTTGTACCATCTATAGTTACTTCTACTGTATATGCTCCATTATTAGCAGGAGTCATTGGAAATGCTATAGTATCTTGGTTTTGTGTAGCAGGAGTTCCCACTTGTGCATCTACAGAGTAAGCTTTTAAAGCTGTTCTATAAGCAGTTTTTAAAGCTTCTATATCATTTATATTAGCTCCTGGTGTTTTATAGTTACTTCCACTTACCCCTGTAGTTGTAGCAGTCTTTTTATAATCTGTTGCAAAAGTATTTATTGATACTACAGAATTTGCATTTTCAACGATAGAAGATCCTAAATTTTGTGTAAATTCAGAAGTTATTTTATCTCCTGTAATAGCAGGAACATTACCCATAACATACATATCATTAGCATCAACTAAAAAACTATCATCAGATTTTCTAAAGTTACCTGCTCTTGTATAGTACTGCACTGTTGGATCTTCTTGTAAAGCTACAGTAAAAAAACCATCACCACTAAGTGTAAAATCGTACTCTTTACCAGTTGGTTTAAGTTGCCCCTGTTGAAAATTTTTAACAGGATCCAACATAGTTACACCTTTTCCAACTCCTCTATCATACATCATATCCGCAAAAGATATAGTATCAGACTTAAACCCAATAGTATTTACATTGGCTACATTATTTGATTCAACATCTATTGCTTTTTGAAAAGATAATAGAGCCGAAGTACCATTATATATTGAATCATTCATAATTTATCCTTATCTCACTTCTTGTATACTATCTAGTGGAAGAAGTGTTGTATTTTCTGCATATACAGGTGAAGAACCACCATAAGTATATTTCCCTGTTATAGCTTCATCTGTAACAACAACATTATCTGCATCTAGTATCTTTATACTACCATCTTCATTATAAATAAATCTTCCATCACCATTTAAAGCTATTTTATAATCTGTTTTTTCACCATCTTCTATAATATGTCCTGTTTTTGTGTCATAAAGTACTAATTCTTTTGTATCTTTATTCCCTAAAGCATCTCTTATTCCTACTAATTGTCTAGAATTAAGATAAAGAGTACCATCTTTATTTTCAACAGTTTCTACTTTATATGACTTTAAAAGTCCTGCATCATCAGTAGATCCATTTTCTACAATACGACCTATCATATTTGCAGCAGTTGATAAAGATGAATTTGCATAAGCTTGTTGTAAAGATGCTATTGAATCTGCCATAGCTTGATTTGATTCTATAGTAGACATTTTAAGTTGACTATCCATAAGTTGTGCACTATCCATAGGTTTTGTTGGATCTTGCATTTTCATCTCTTCAAGCATTATTCTTAAAAAATCTTGATTTGATAATCTATCAGCAGCTACAGCTGTTGTATAAGAGTTTCCATTTTCATCAGTTTTTGTAGAAACACTTGCTCTATCTCTTGCTGCATCTCTTGCTGCTTGTTGTGCTGCCGCTTCTTGTCGTGCTTTTTCTACAACATCAACTCCATTATTATTTACTGGCATAATATACTCCTCACCTATACTGATTTTTCATCAAAAAAGAAATTAACAACTTTTTCAGAGCTCATTGCATCTTGAACTCTTATTGCTAATTTTTCATCTATAACAATTATGTCACCTGTACCAATAACTCTTTCATTTACAAAAATATCTCCACCTTCACCAGCAAGCTTATTTAAAGCGATTACATCCCCTTCACAAAAATCTAAAAAGTCTTTAACTGTAATATCTGTATGTCCTAGCATTACATCAACTTTAGCTTCTGTATCAACAAGTACTTCATAATCGTGTGTTGTTATTTCCATAATCCAATCTTCACTTCGTTATTTTCAAATATTATATCATAAAAAATATAATTTTGTATAATAATTAAATAAGATTAAGTGTAGATATTATAATATTTAAGCTATTTTATTACAAAAGAGAATAGTTTTAGTTATTTATTTTATACAATTGAATCTAAAGATTCTAACATGCTTTGAATTTTTGATTCTACATTTCCATCAAAATTTCCTAAATCACTAGCAACAACAACTCCACCAGCCATAACATTAGCATCTTCTTGTAAGCTTACAAAAGACTCAAATGTTAATTGATCTTTTAATACTACATAATCTTTAGGATTCAGATGAATTGTCACTTTCGAAGCTTGTTTAATCTTATCCATCATACTATTTATAGTCTCTTTTGCTATTTTTGCAGAGTTTTCTCCAATTTCTATTGCTATAATTTTTTGAGCAATTGATAGTGATGTTTTTAATAGTTTTGTTTCCATTTGAAATGTTGCTTGTTCAAAAAAAGTAGAATAGTGCTTTAAGTCTTTTAGTGCCTCAACAACTTGTCTATCAAGATCTCTTCCTTTTATACCATCATTCTCTATTAAAGTAACTTTCTCTTGAATTCCTAACATAGCTTGTTGTAAATTTTGTATTTCAACTAGTACAGGATCAACATTACCATTTATAGTTCTATCGTTTAAAACAGCTACATTTTTCATTTGATCACTTTGAGCTTGATTATTTGATATGAAACTTCCTAATTGATAAGGTTCTATTTCAGATTCGGCTTTTATAATTTTTGAAGTTGTATTTACATTATTTTCATTTGCCATATATTATTCCTCATCAGCTCTTTCTATTTCACCACTTTCAAGTAATCTCATAGCTACATCTAGTATTTTTCTTTGTGCTTCTTCTATATCTTTTATTTTAATTTTACCAAGCAATTCAAACTCTTCATTAAACCTATCTTTTGCTCTTTGAGACATAGCAGTTTGAACAATAGCCATCTCTTCATCTGTAGCATTTTTTAAAGCAATTGTTAAATCTTCTGTTTCTATATTACCTAAAATTTTCATAATATCATTTGTTTCTAAAGCTAAGAAATCTTCAAATACAAACATATTTTCTTTTATTTTTCCAGCTAATTCAGGATCAAGACCATTGATGTTTGTTAATATTTCATTTGCTTTTGGTCCCATTTTATTAAGCATATCAGCAACTGTTTTAACTCCACCAACAGTTACAATAGAGGCCAATAATGATTCTAATTTCTTCTCTAGAACATTAGACATTGATCGTACAATAGTAGGTGATACATCTTTTATTGTTGCCATTTGCATCGATACTTTAACTCGCAAAGTATCATCCAACTTACCTAAAACAGCAGAAGAATCTTCTGCTTCCATATGAGCTAATACAACAGCAATTGTTTGAGGAGATTCATCTTTAATAAAATCTGCTAATTGCTTTGGATCAATATTATCTAAATATGCAAAAGATTGTTTTGCTTCTTGCATTCTTGCTAATTTTGCAAGAACTTTATCGGCTTCTGCTTTTCCTAATGATTTATATAAAATCTCTTTAGCATAGTCAAATCCACCTGAACTTATATAAGCACTCGATTGGATAAATAGATGAAACTCTTCTAATATTGCTAAAGATACTGCTTTATCTATTGATCTAATTTGAGTTATTTGCACCGATAAATCTTCAACAGTTTCTTTTGGTAAACTTTGAAAAATTTTAACAGTTGCCTCTTCTCCAATAAGCACACAAAAGTGTGCAATTTTTTCGAGCATAGGCATACCTAATAGTAAATCGTGATTTGCTTCTGTATTGGCCATGATAATCTACCTTCCCTTATGCTCTAAACTTCGAGTCACCCTCTTGAAGAAGCATCTTTATCATAGATGCTATATCTTCTGGGTTATCTGAAACTGCTTTATCAATTTGTTCTATTAATACTTCGTATTTTGCTGCTTCTTCGTCACTTAAGCCATCTAAGTTATTTAAAATTTGACTTTTTACTTTTGCTTTTAATTTAGATCTTTCATTGGCACCATCAAACTCATTAAAGTCAAAATCTGCTTCTTCTAAATCAGCTGCTTTTTTTCCATCTTCTCCTGCTAATGTAATCTCATTATTTGCTATAAACTTCTTATAAAAGATAAATAATATAATCATTGCAATAAGGTATTGAATATATTCTTCATATTGTTTAATTACATTAGTAGCTCCAGCTATCCCCATAGCTGATTCATCTTCTGCATTAGCTCCATTTTTTGAAGCTTCTTCAAATCCAATATATTTAAAAGCTTTTACAGTTACTTTATCACCTCTGCTTTCTTTATATCCTATTGCTCTTTGTACAATATCATTTAAACCAGTTACAAACTCTTCTTTATTTTCTATTTTTTCTAATAAAGAAGAATCAAAAGTAACTGCTGCTGTTATATTAGCAATACTTGCATAACCATTGTTTTTCTGATTTATAACTTTTTTAGATATCTCATAGTTTGTAACATTTTTAGCTTCCTCTTTTGAAGCTTTAGTAGTTTTAACACCATTTTGTTCATCTGGATTTTCTATATTACTTTGAGCACCTGGAACTCCACCATTTTGAGGTTCTTGTGCATCTGATTGAGAAGCAACTTCAGTAGTTTGTTGACTTCTAATAGTACCTTCAGGTTCATAAATCTCTTGACTTATCTCTTGTTTTGTAAAATCTAACTCAATAGAAACTTTTGTAGACATTCTATTTTCACCAAGAACAGGAAAAAGTAAGTCTCTAATCTTATTTTCATAATCTGATTCTAGTTTTGTTTTATATTTTTCATGTTCTATATATCTTAAACTTTCAATATCTTCATCACTATTTTCTAATAAAGATCCATTTTGATTGATTAGTTTAATATTTTCTGGTATTAATTTAGGAATAGCAGAAGCTATAAAATTTTTAACACCATTTATTTGTCTTTGAGAAAGAGAAGTACCCTCTCTTAAATTCAAAACAGCAGATGCTGATGGAGCAACTTTTCTTTGAGTAAATACAGATTCTTTAGGAATTCCTATTTTAACAGAAGCTGATAATATACCTGAAATTGATTCTAAAGATCTTGCTAATTCACCCTCTAATGCTCTTAAATATTTAACTTTATTTTCAAAATTTGTTGTTCCTAATGAACTTTTATCAAAAATTTCCCAACCTGTATGTTTTGAAGTTGCGGCATCTGAAGTTACTAACTTAATTTTTGCAACATTAATATTGTCTTTATTTGTTTTTAGAGTTAAATTATTTCCATTACCTACAACCATATAAGGGATTGATGCACCATCAAGTTCATTACTTGCTAACATAACTTGATTTTTTGTAAGATTAGTTGCAATAGTATAATTAAGTTCTTCATCTTTAGATTTTATATTTGAATATATTAATAATCCCATCAAAAATAAAAACAGAATAGAAAAACCACCTATTATTACTGCCCTTTGCCCAGCATTAAGATTATTAATAAATTTAAAAATTTGATCCATATTTTCTATATCCTATTAATTTTTACTTGAAGCATCAATAACTGTTTTAAACCAAGTAGAATCTTTTTTAATAGAACTTTGTAAGGCTTGAAACATTATAGAGTTTTTTGACATTTCACCCATTTGAGTATCAAGATTTACATTATTACCATCATTTTGTTCTTCAAGTCCTTTAACTTCATATACTTTTAAAGGATTATTTTTATCACTATCTATCATTGACATATGTCCAGAATGTGTTTTTGCTAATTTTAGATTAAATTCATTTTTAGATTTATCAAGTTCGTTTTGGAATTTTAATTCTTTTGTTTTATAATTTGGGGTGTCAATATTTGCAATATTTGAAGATATCACTTTTTGTCGCTCACCCCTAAAACTTAACTGATTAAATAAAACATCTGTTACATTACTTGGTTTCATTATCTATTATTACCAATTCCATCAATAACTTTTTGATTTATCTCATCAATTCCATTCATAGCTTTTTGTGCTTGTTCAAACTTTCTTTGTGCTTCTATTAGTGTAACCATTGATTTTATAGTATTTACATTACTTTGTTCTAATCCACCTTGAAGTAAATTATTCCCATCTACAACTGCTTGAACATTATTTTGATCATATAGTCTATAATTATTATTACCAATTTTATCAAGATTTTTAAAGTCTGTTTTTATTAAAACAATATTTTGAACAAATTCATTATCATCATTTACTATTATTGGTTCATTTTGTTCACTTAATACTCTATACCCATTTTGAGTTACTAGTTCATTATCTAGCACTTTAAAGCTTCCATCTCTAGTGTATTCAATATTACCATTAGGATTTTGTACTTTAAAAAACATATCTTCTTGATTTACTGCAAAATCTAATCTATTTCCTGTTTTTACAATTGAACCCATAGCATTTTCCATAAATTGTCCATCAATTTTAGGAATAGTATTCATAACTTCACTAAGTTTTAAAGTTTTTCACCCTTTCTTTCTGCTTTTTCTAAATAGTTGTTAAAAGAACCTTCCACTAAACTATCTTGTTTAAATCCAACAGTATTTGCATTTGCCAAATTATTTGATATAACATCAACTCTATTAAGTTGATTTATCATATTTGCTGCTAGAGGGTGTAAACCTTGTGTCATTATCTATCCTTCATTTGCAAATTCAGAAATTAAAGATTCCAAATCATCTGCATCAACAATTTCATTTGAATCTCCAGAGATATGTTTTGCTATTTGCACTTCTGCTTTTTCCGAATCATCTTCAAATATTCCATTTAAGTAGCTGTTTAACTTTCTAATAACTGCCATTACTCTTTCAATCTTTTGACGATTGATATCATGATATTGCATAAGCTCCATTGCTTCAAATACTTTATTATTTTCACTATCTACTTTTGCCGATAAGTCTTTCGAAGATTCAACTAATTCTTTTGCTTGTTCTAGGTTTTCTTTAAAAATTGTTATATTAGGAAATTTAACTGATAGAGATTCTAATAGCTTAACTTGCTTCTCTATAAATTCCCCCATACTTTTATTATAATTTTGTATATCATTATTTTCATCAAGAATAAAACTTAAAACATCAAAGATTTGTGAAGCTTTTTCTTCACTATCATCTGCTACTTCATTTAGCTGATTTACTACTTTATTTTCATTCTTAACAGGTAAAGGGTACTGATTAGAGTCAATCAAGTCTTCCATATTTTTTGAGTCAGAAACTTCAACTTGAGGACTAGAAGAAGGAGAAACATCATCATCTACAATACCATCTATTCCGGCTAGTAAATCTTCCATATCGTCATTTGAGGAACTTTCATCAGAACCATCATCTACAATACCATCTATTCCGGCTAACATATCATCTACATTATCACTACTAGCTTCTTCTACTGGTGTTGATTCTTCTTCAGCTACCTCTTCTTGTGGTGATGATTCAACCTCACCAGCACCACTCATAAGTGCTTCAATCTCTTCTTGACTCATACTCATTGGCTATGCCTTAACTAGTCCATCTAGCTTTTCTTTTAGTATCTCTGCACTAAAAGGTTTTACGATATAGTTATTTACTCCAGCTTTTAATGCTGTAATAACTTCACCTTTACCACCTTCTGTTGTAATCATTACTATTGGTATTACTTTATCAGCTGTTCTAATATGCTTAACCAATTCTAAACCATTCATATTTGGCATATTCCAGTCTGTTAATACTACATCGTAATTGTTTTTTTCTTGAAAAAGCTTCCACGCTACAACTCCGTCTTCAGCTTCATCAAAATCCTCTTTGGCTACACCTAGTTGTTGAACAACATTTCCAATAATTCTTCTCATTGTTGAACTGTCATCTACAATTAATATTCGCATATAATATCCCTTTATCTATAAATAAATATCTCATCAGATTATACTTAACTTTCTTTAAATTATATCTTAATTAAGTTTTATATAATTTTAATAAAATCTTTTGTAAAATATTAGTAACTTGAATTTATCATAAGGATGCATAATGATTAGGGGACTTTACACAGCTGCTGCTGGAATGACAGCACAACAAAAAGATATTGATGTTATATCTAATAATATAGCCAATGTAAATACAACAGGTTTCAAAAAAGACCGAACAGAGTTTCAAGATCTTATGTATCAAACTCTAAACTATACAGCAGGTGCAACAGGTGCAGATACAAATAATCCAACAGGTATAGATACAGGTCTTGGTGTAAGGGTAGCTGGGATTCAAAAAAACTTTGTACAAGGTAGTTTGAAAGAAACTGGAAATACTTATGATTTAGCTATACAAGGTAATGGTTTTTTTAAAATTACTTTACCATCTGGAGATACTGCATATACTAGAAATGGTTCTTTTAAACTTGACAATGAAGGAAGTATTGTAAACGGTATGGGATATAAACTTGACCCAGAGATTGTTATACCTGAAGATCTTATAAAAGTTTCTATAGCAAAAGATGGTACTGTTTCTGCAGTTGAACCTGCAACTGGTGCTATACAACAGCTAGGTCAAATAACAACTGTTAATTTTATAAATCCTGCTGGTTTATCACCTCAAGGAGATAGTTTATATTTAGCAAGTGAAGTATCAGGTGACCCAATTGAAGGGACTCCAGGGCTTGAAGGTATAGGTTCTCTTAGACAAGGTATGTTAGAGGGTTCAAATGTACAACTTGTAACAGAGATGGTTAACCTAATAACTGCTCAAAGAGGATACGAAGCAAACTCTAAAGCAATAACAACAACAGATACTATGCTTCAAACAGTAAATCAATTAAAAAGATAATATCTTTTAACTAAGTGAGTTGTATGGATTTAGAAGAATTAAAAAAAATTAGAGAATCTAAGCTTTTAGAACACAAAAGAAAAAAAAGAGCATATTATTTAAAGTCTAAGATGCAAAAAAAGCAATCTAGCATGAAAAAAATAAATTCCGTTGATTATGAAGTTGAACTTTTTAGTGGTAATTTTGCTGAAAAGCTAAAAGAGATTGCAAAAAAGCAAAAACTTCATGTACAGTCAAGAGAAGATATAATAAAAAACAAAATACAAGAATACAAAAAGAAAAAACAAGACTACTATAATAAACATAAAGAAACCAGACTTGAATACGATAAAGAGTATAGAGATAAGAAAAAAGAACGATTAAAAGAATATAGAAAAGAATATTACAGAAAAAATAGAGAAAAAATACTTGCTCAACAAAAAGATAATAGACTAAAAAAGAAAATGGAAAGTTAAAATATGGCAGAGGAAAATACAGAAGCAGAAAATGTAGAAACAGAAAACAAAACAGCAGACTTATCTGATATTATACAGGAAGGCTTATGTGGAACTCTACAAGATCTACTTGCTAAAGATGCCAAACTCAAAGAGATAACCAGAGTAGTTGATAGAGATATCGATAAAATAGAGTTTATAAAAATAGACTCTGAATTTGCTTTTGAAAAAATAACTACTATTTTCTCATTTTATGTACCAGCCGCTAGTGCATCGATTATATTTAATACTATGATGGGTTCTACAGATTATGATATAGCTACAACTATTGATGATGATACATCTGATGCAATGGGAGAAGTTATCTCTAATATATCTGGTGGTCTTGTTACAGCTATTAATGCAGAGAACTTAAAAGAATTAGGAACAACTAAATTTAATATTCCTCATAAAGATATTTTAAATGGTTCTGATGTTGAATCAAGAGAGAATATATTTAAATTCTCTGTAAACTTAGAAGATCAAAAAATCAATCTACTAATTGAATTCAAAGATGACTTTGTAAAATATATTAGCGAAATTTCAAAAAGTATAGAAACTGAATATCCAGAAGAACCTGAAGAAGATATTAAAGAGGAAGAAAAGAAAGAAGAACCAAAGAAAGAGCAAGAAGAAACTCCAAAAGAAGAAAAAGAAGAACCTCAAGAGGAAGAAGTAAATCCAAAAGATAAAAAACTAAAGCTTCTTGTTATGATAATAGGAGGTTTACTTGCATTAACACTTATTACAGGTGTAGTGATGTATATTATGGGAGCTTTTGACCAAGAACCAATGCCTCAAGTACAAGAATCTAATGTTACAAAAGAGACAGAAGATAAAGTAAGTGTTGTAAAATATACTACACTAAAAAAAGTTGATTTTAAAATAACTGATATAAATGTAAAAAGACTAAATGCAAGACTTGAGGTTTTAACAAAATATGAGATCCTAACTCAAGAAGAATTAGAAGCACAAGCGTTAGAAGAAAAAAATAGGTTATATAACTTAACAAAAGAGAAAAAGCTTTTAGAGTTTGCTAAAAAAAATAAAGAAGAACCTATCTCTATAAAAACTGAAAAAAAAGAAGATATACAGTCTAATAAAAATAAAGATTCTAAAACTGATATAGCTAATATATCAAAAAAAGATATAAACCAAACTATAAATATTAATATGATTGATCAAACAATTAAAGAAGTTCCAAATAATAATGAAAAAATAATTAGTAATTCTAATAATATAACTTCTCAAGAACCTCAAGTAAATGATGATAAAAAATTAAAGTTTGTTTTATCAAGTAGTCTTAGGTATAAACTATTTAAAGAGCTTATAACACAAACGCAAACAAAACAAGCAAGAATATCAATCTGTAATAATGAAGATGGTAGAACTACTATATTTATAGGACCGTTTGAAAATAACCAAATTCAAACAAAAATGCAAACTCTTATAAAAAATGAAGATTCTACTATCCAAACGATAATTAGAAATATGACAGAAACAGAGTTTGATAAAAGATGTAATTTTTAATTAAATTACTTCTTTTTCATATATCCTAACTCTATAAGTTTATTATAAATCTTTCCAACCATAGGTCCAGCTGCACTACCACCATGTCCACCATGCTCCACAAGGATTGTTATTACATATCTAGGTTTTTTGTATGGTGCATAAGTTGTAAGCCATGCTTGTGATCTTTTAAAATATTCTAACTCATGCTCTTTCATTCTCTTCTTTTCAGACTGAGGTATACCTACAACTTGTGCCGTTCCTGTTTTGGCTGCAACAGTTACTTTTGATTTTATATAATGAACAGCTGTACCAAGAGGTTTATTTGCAACATGATACATACCTTTTTGTACTAAAGAGATATCCCTTTTAGATATATTTGTATCTTCACTTTGTCTTAAACCTTCATCTTTTAATAAATGTGGTCTTTGTAGTTTGTTTGTAGCTATTGCACCTGTATATCTAGCAATTTGCATAGGAGTGACATTTATGAACCCTTGTCCAATAGAAGCAACAAGTGTTTCTCCCATATACCATGGTAAATTTTTTGCTGTTTTTTTCCATTTTTTATCTGGATTTATACCTTTAAACTCATTTGGTAAATCTATCCCTGTTTTTTTACCAATACCAAACCTATCTAAAGTATCATGAATATTATTTATACCAACTTTCAAACTACCTTTGTAAAAAAAGTCATCACAACTTTCTCTTATAGCTTTTATAAAACCAGTACGTTTATGTCCTTTATCATTCCAACATCTAAAATTTCTCTCACCTAATTTCATAGAACCATTACAATATACATTATATTTTGTAGAGACTTTATTTTCTAAAAATGAGATAGCAACTCCCATTTTCATAACAGACCCTGGAGGATAAAGTCCATTTATAAGTTTATTTGTGAAAGGATGATTAAAATCTTCTTGTATTTTTTTCCAAGCTTTATGACTAATTCCATTTACAAAAAGATTATTATCAAATTCTGGGAAACTACCTGCTGCTAATAGTTCACCTGTGTGAACATCCATAACAATTGCAGCACCTGCTTTTTTATCAAACATATCATGTATATACTTTTGTAAATCAATATCTAAAGTTAATTGAATATCTTGTTTTTTTGATTTTACTTCATCTAGTACTTTTAATTTTTTATATAATGAATTTACTTGAACATCTTGATATCCTAAAGTACCTCTTAATGTTTCATCATAATATCTTTCAATACCACTTCTTCCTGTTTTATCAAAATACTTACTTTTTTTATCATTTTTTATATCTTTTTTTGTAGTTTTCCCCATATACCCAAGAACATGTGCAGCTACATCATTGTATAAATATTTTCTAATAGTTGCCGATTCTATTTCAACATTTTCATTTGAATTAAAAATAGAATAATATTTAAAAAAATCATCATAAGGTATATAATCAACTAATGTAATAAGTTTATGTCTATAAGGAGAATCTAGTTGTTTATATTTTTTTAATAGCTCTTCATATTCAAATTGGGGGAAATATTTAACAATTAGTTTTGATACATTTTCAACTGCTTCAAACTTTTTCTTACTTCTTAAATGAGGTTTGATATTAATACTAAATCCAACTTTATTAATAGCTAAGTATTTACCATTTCTATCTAATATTGAACCTCTTGAAGAGGTTGTATAAAATCTTTTTATATAGTTTTTTTTTAGATAGTCGTTCATAGTGTTCATTTGATTCAATACTTAGGTAATAAACTCTTACTAATAAAAGAACAAAAATAGTTAAAATAAAACCTATAATTAATTTTAGTCTCATATAATAAATCCAACTATTAAACTATCAATTATAAAGCTATATAAAAATACCCACACTAAATCTATATGAAAAGGGGTATATATAGTTACTAATATAAAAAGACTAATATAAAATGACAAAATAAATACAAATTCAGCAACTATAGAAGATGCAAATAAGTGTTTAATTCTAGGAATTACAAAATAGTATAAAACCAAAGATATCATTGTTAAAGAAAATACTTTAAATCCTTGAACAGTTTCAATTATTAAAAATGTAAAAATAACAAAAGCTAAAAGATAATAACTACTTTGTTTTAAGGATTCTAAAAATATTTTAAATACAACACCAACTAATAATATAGTAACAAAATATGTACTAAAAAAAATATTAACTAAAGCTATTAAAAATAGTATTAATCCATAAGGTGGTGTATCTTTATTTTTCAATTTTATATATCTTTCAAATGTAGTTGATTAAAAAGTTCTTCTGATAATTTACTAAATTCTTCATTTGAAGCTTCTAAAATTAACATAATATTATCCTTAAATATTTTTTCTTCTATATTTATTTGAAATTTTGATATTAAATATTCAACTTGAGATAATAAACTATATTCAATCTCTAATGACTTTTTAGTTAATTTAACATAATCTTTTAGTTGAGCTTGATTTGCAACTAAATTAACTGCATCACTATATGCTCTTACTAATCCACCTGTTCCTAGCCTAGTTCCACCAAAGTATCTTACAATAATAACAGCACAATTAACTAAACTAAGCCCAGATAAAACACTCAAGCTCGGTTTTCCACTAGTTCCCTTAGGTTCTCCATCATCGCTACTATTTTCAACAATTTGATCAAACTCATTGATATATCTATAAGCATAAACAAAATGTCTTGCTTTTGGATGTTTAGTCTTAAGTTTTTCCATAGTATCTTTAAAATCTTTATAAGGAACTAGATGTGTAATAAATTTAGATTTTTTTTCTTCTAATGTATCAAAATACTCTTTATCTATAAATTTCATTAATATCTCTTAACTTATTAAACTATTATAAATATCTTTTATATTTTGTCCAGTAAGTTTTGAGATTAGTTTTGCTTTTTGCTTAGGAGGAAGTTTTAAATCAATAATATCATCATAAGTTATGATTCCACTATTTTCACTTATCTTAGGTTCTATTATAACGACCCATTCACCTTTTATATTTTGCTCATTTAATTGAGTTAAAATATCTTTGGCAAAACCTTTATATCTTCCTTGAAATTTTTTTGTTAACTCTTTTGTTAAAAAAATAATTTTATTTTCATCAATTTTATTTATCTCTTCTAATAATTTAATAAGTCTATGTGGAGATTCATAAAGTATTGCTAAATTTTGACTATTCATAACTTTATCAAGCATATCACTTCTATCATTTCCTTTATGTGGTAAAAAACCAAAAAAAGTAAATGAAGTATGAGAAAAACCACTACTTGCATAAGCAGTTAATATAGCATTTGCACCTGGTAGTACATCATAATCTATCTCGTTTTTTATACAAAATTCAACAAGTAAAGCCCCTGGATCACTAACACAAGGCATACCAGCATCTGACATATATACACACTTTTTATTTTCTAATAGCTCTTTGTTTTGTTGAGTTAAAAATTGTTTTTCGTTATGGGAATGTAAACTTATAAAATCAAAGTTTGGAAAAGTTAAATCTAATTTAGTAGATATTAAATTTAAAAGTTTTTTTGTAACTCTTGTATCTTCACACAAGATAAGTTCCGTATCTTTTAGAACTTCAATTGTTCTAAAAGATATATCTCCCAAGTTTCCTATAGGAGTTGGAACAAATGCTAGCATTATTTCATTGCGTATCTAGCTTTGAATTTCTCAACTCTACCAGCAGCATCAACAATTTTTTGCTCACCAGTAAAAAATGGATGACAAGCAGCACAAATATCAATCTTCATTGTTTCTACATTTGATTTTGTTTCAAATGAGTTACCACAAGCACAAGTAACTGCACAAGCTTTGTAATCTGGATGAATATCTTTTTTCATTGTAATTCCTTCTTATTTTATGACAAAAGGTACGCGTCTTTGTCGCCCTTTATAAAAGTTGCGAATTATACTAAGTTTAAGATAAAATTAAAATAAATCAATAGAACTTTGTTGATCTTTATTAAAAACAGCTATTTGAGAACGACCTTTATTTTTAGCTTCATACAAAAAATTATCTGCATTTTTTAAAACTTGATTTATACTTTTACTATCTTGAGGATATAAAGAAATACCAACACAAATTGTCTTTTTTAAAGTTTGTTTTGTTTCTTCATTTACAACTATTTCAATCTCTGCAAATTTTTCTACAATTTTTTGAGCTGTACTTAAAGCTTCCCCTTGTGAATCATTATTTACTAAAGCAACTAAAAACTCATCACCTGTAAGTCTTGCAACAATATCAAAATCTTTAATCTCTGCATGGATAACTTTAGCAAGTTCAACTAAAACCTTATCACCTATATCATAATCAAACTCTTCAATAACTGCTTTAAATCTATCTATACCTATCATTAAAAAAGATATACTTCTTTCATTGTTGTTTGATAATGATATTATTTTATCTATATGTTTAATAAGATATTTTCGATTATATACATTTGTTACACTATCAATTGAAGATGATTCAATATGATGTTTTTTCATAACTCCATTTTGTAATATGGGAGATATTTGAAAAAAAGCTGCTTCTATATATGGATAATCTTTATTTATTTTAGCGTGATGTTCTTTGTCATGAGCTGCAAAAGATACAACAGCATTAATTTCTGTATGAGTATTAATAATAAAATAAAAGGAAAAGTCATCATCAAGAAAAAACTCTTCCCCTTTTTTTAAAACAGGTGTTGAGATATTTTTTTCCATATCAAATAATGAAAAGCTAACATTATCTACATTATATTTCTCATTCAACCAACGATATAAGTCTCCTGCCATCTCTGCAATGTTTTCACTATATTGTAATTGATCATATAACGAGTAGATATTTTCTAAAGAATTAAGCTTTGTGCTATCTTTCATAGCTTGTCGGATTAGTTCTAACATCTCTTTTTTCATATTTCTATTCTACTAATTTAAACTTAAGCTTAGAATAAACTTTATACATATTGTTTTTAAAGCCAAACTCTAAATAGTTAGCATGGAGTAATAATCTATCATACCCAATATGTTTTATTCTCTCTTCTTTAGTTAATTGTTTTAATAAATATTTATCTGCAATATCTTCATCAACCCCATATATAGGGTCTCCAACTATACTATGACCAACTGAATCTAAATGAACTCTTATTTGATGTTGTCTACCTGTAATAGGTGTAGCTTCTACTAAAGTTTGATTTTTATTCTTATTGTATTGTAATGGTTCTATATAAGTTAAAGACTCTTTTCCATCTCCAGAAGCGACCATTTTCACACCGATTTTACTATTGACAGCTTTTTTTATACCACTATCTATTGTTATTTTTTTATCAACTTTACCTTTAACTATTGCTAAGTATTTTTTATTATATTTTTTATTTTCAAACATATCTTTTAGTAACATATCACTATATTTATCTTTTGTTACTAAAACTAAACCTGATGTTTCTTGATCTATTCTATGAGCTAAATTTGCACCATCTCCAAAGTGATATCTCACCTCATCTAATAAAGTATATTGAGTATTTCTTGATGTTGGATGAACCATAATACCACTTGGTTTATCAAAGATAGCAAAATCATTTGTATCAAATATTGGTTTTAATCCTCTTGTTTGACCTTCAAACATAGCTACTTGAATAAAATCACATTTTAATTTTTCACCATTTTGTAACACTTTATTATTTTCATCAAAAACTCTACACTTTGCTAATAGTTTTTGAGAGATAGATATACTCAATCCAACTTCATCGATTAAAAACTGTTGGATCTTTTTACCCTTTACTGTAGGGAACTTCTTTAATATAAATGGCAAATAATAAACCTTTGGTGAAAATCTAGTCAAATATTTTATCTTAAATCATACTAATAACAAATTAAGAACTTTATATGTATAATTAGTAACTTTTTTACACACATGAAATTTTTAAAGAGGTAAGGGTGAAAAATATAACACTAATTGTACTGTGCGCAGGGGACTCTTCTAGGTTTGAGCTTAAAGCAAAAAAACAATGGATACGAATAGATGATGAACCACTGTGGCTAAATGTAACAAATAAATTGGCATCATATAACAACTTTAAAGATATTATAGTTGTAGGTCATGAAAAAGAATTAAACTATATGAAAAACTTTACAGACCAATTTAGATTTGTAGCAGGTGGTAGCACTAGACAAAACTCAATGAAAAATGCTCTAAGTATAGTTGATTCTAAATATGTTATGGTAACTGATGTAGCAAGATGTTGCGTACCAAAAAATATAATAGAAGATTTAGTATCAAATAAAGAAAAAGCTTCTTGTATAGTACCTGTCTTAAATGTAACAGATACAGTTATATACAATGAACAAACAATAAATAGAGAAGATGTAAAACTAATACAAACGCCCCAATTATCAGATACAAAGATATTAAAAGAAGCACTAAATACAAATACAGAATTTACAGATGATAGTAGTGCTATAAAAAATATAAACGGTTCAGTGCATTATATACAAGGAAGTAATGAATCAAAAAAACTAACATTTGGAAAAGAGATAAAAGATATATCATGCCTAAAAGCACCCTCAAAAGATTTTTTCACAGGTAGTGGTATAGATATTCATCAATTTCAAGATAATAAACAGATGGTTTTAGGTGGTATAGAAATCGATTCAAAATTTGGATTTAAAGCACATAGCGATGGAGACGTTTTAATACACAGTATTATAGATGCACTTCTTGGAGCTTGTGGAGCAGGAGACATTGGAGAGTTTTTCCCAGATACAGACGATAAATATAAAGGTGCTGATTCTAAAATTTTATTAGAAGAGATAGTACAGTTTATAACTAATGTGGGATTTGAAATAATAAACGTTGATTTAACAATATTAGCTCAACAACCAAAAATAAACCCTTATAAAAATAGTATCAAAGAATCTATAGCCAACATACTTAATATACCAAAATATAAAGTTAATATAAAAGCTACAACTGGAGAAAAAATGGGATTTATAGGAAGAAGTGAAGGTGTTGCAGTATTAAGCAATGCAACTTTAAAATATTATGATTGGACAAAAAAATGAATATACTTATATTAGAAGAGGAAGTTTATTTAGCACAAAAGGTTGCTATTAAGTTACAAGAAGAAGGTAATCACTGTACACATGTATCAAATATAAAAGAAGTTCACTTCGAATTAGAATATGATGCCATACTACTATCAACAAATATAAGTAGTAGTGATGTACATAAAATAATTAGTAATTTTAGAAATAGTATTATTATATTACTTGTTTCATATATTAGTGATACAACTGTTACAAAACCACTAAAAGATGGTGCTGTTGATTATATTGTTAAACCATTTATTATGGAAGAGTTAGTTAGAAAGATTTATCACTATGATGAATTTAAAAAACTAAAAAAGCAAACTAAAAACCTTACAAACTATATTGATTTTGCTTTTTACAATATAGAACATGAAGAAGAGATTCCAGAAACTCTACCATTTGCAATAGAAACAAACGATCAAAGAATAGCTGATAAAATAGCTTTAGATGTAGCAAAAAAACTAAATAAAACTATCAAGTTTATCTCATTAGAAAAACATACAAAAATAGAACCAAGTGATTTTAAAGATGAACTACTTTATATATACGATTTTCACTATGTAAAAAAAGGTTCAAAAGATATTATTCTAAAAACAACAGAAAACTTTGATGTAATAATCTGTTCTTTAGAGCCTATAAATGATATACCTTATCCAAAAATTGAAATAAAAACTACAAATAAAATATCAACAGTTGATTCGATACTTACGATAAATGATTATGTAAAACTTATGGTTACAAGCTTCCAAGATAAATACCCAGATACAGAACTTAGTAAAAGACTTGGTATTAGTAGAAAATCACTTTGGGAAAAAAGAAAGAAATTTGGAATTGAAAAAAATAAAGGTAACAACTAATGAGAAAACTCTTCCTTACATTAGGATACAGTGGACTAAGCCCTAAAGCCCCTGGAACAGTTGGAAGCTTTGTAGCATTGATACTTGCTATTGTACTTTTACAATATATGAGTATCACTACACTTTTTTTACTATCTATACTTATATCTATACTTGCCGTAAAACAAATAGACCTATATGAAAAAGAAGTTGGAATTCATGATAGTAAAGAGATAGTTATAGATGAACTAGCAGGAATGTGGATAACACTATGCGTAGCTGGAACAACAAATGAAAACATTTTTTTTATGGCAATCTTTGGATTTATATACTTTAGACTATTTGACATCTGGAAACCATCAATCATAGGTAAAATAGATGAAAAAGTAGAAGGTGGCTGGGGAGTTATGGGAGATGATATGGTAGCAGGTTTATTTGCTGGACTTTGTACAGCTTTGACTTACTCTTTATTAATTTAATTAAAGAGTAAATCTACTTTAAGTTTATCCTCTTAGTTCACTCAATCTTTTTAATAAATGTTCTAATTCAACTCTTTTTTCAATCTTTTCATCAACTTTTTCTTCAATAAAATCTACAACACATTTTTGTAATTTTAACTTATCAAGTTTATTTATATTTGTAATTCCACCAGGATTTAAAACATTTACTTCTAATATTTTATCACCTATCATATCAAGACCTACAAAATATAAACCATCTCTTACTAACTTTGAACCAACTTTTTTACATATTCTTTTTTGACTATCAGTAAGTGTATATTTATGTGCTGTTCCACCTTGTTGAATATTTGCTCTTATTTCGCCTTCAGCTGGTTTTCTATTATATGCACCTATAAATTTACCATTTAACATAAGGACACGAACATCACCCTCATCTGCACCCTCTATAAACTCCTGAAGTATTACATAATTATCACCTGTATCATCAATATAAAAATCAAGTAATGAATTAATATTTTCTTTTGCATTTTTTTCTAAGACAATTACACCTTTTCCACCTGAACCATCTAAAGGCTTTAATATCATCTTTTCTGCATCTGACTCATCTATAGTTTTATTTATAAACTTTTTACTTCCAGAAACATGAGTAATAGGTAAATATGTATTATTAGGATCATGAAAAGTTGTAGTATATAATTTATTATTTGCTTTTCTTATTCCATCAACATCATTTATAATAACAACTTCATCTTTTATAGCATCTAAAAAATTAAATACTATTGGATTCATAGGAGGATCTTTTCTTAACATTAAACAATCAAAAGCATGAAGTGCTACAAACTTTTTTTCAAACTTTACTTTTTTATAAAAAGTTGTAATATTTTCTGATACCCTATCCATAGTTTCAATTGTTTCAATAAAACCATGTACTATATTATTTCTAACTGTTAAGTTATTTGTGTATAGTATAGAAATTTTATGATTTCTCTTTAAACACTCATGTATAATTAAAAGCGTTGAACTTTTCAACGGCTCAATTTCTTCCCAACTTGATATAATAAAACCTATATGCATGATAAACTCTTTTTATATTTATTTTTAAAATTATAATCTAAAAATTAAAATTTTGAGCTAAAATGAATCTTAATCGTATTTAAAGGCTTTAAAATAAAGGGGTTATAAAAGAGGCAAATATAAAAATATATTTAAATTTAATCACTAATAAAAAAGGTTTTATTTTAATTATAGCAAAATAGAAGTGAGTTTATCCAGAAGGAGCTTACTTCAGTAAGTGACTGAAGATAATCTCGCTTATATGAAGCTAGAATTCAAATACAACCTTTTTTAGTCGAATTTCATTGAGAAGTCTAACCACGTAGCTTGGTGGATTATAGACCCACTACTAATAGCATCAATCCCTGTATCTAAATAACTCTCAATAGTCTTCTCTGTAATATTACCACTAGCTTCAAGTAAAATATGTGGATAATCACTATCTCTATATTCTGCTACGTCTCTTATTTGTCCAGGTGTCATATTATCACACATAATAATATCAGCACCTGCATCCATAGCTTCTTGAACTTGTTGAAAAGTTTCACACTCTATTTCTATTTTTGTAACCCATGAGATTCTTTTTCTAGCTTTTTTAACAAACTCTTTTAAATCAGGTATAGTTTTTAAGTGAGTATCTTTTAACATTAAACAATCATCAAGTCCAAGTCTATGATTTATCGCTCCACCTATTCTAGAAGCATATTTTTCAAAGTCTCTAAGTCCTGGTCTAGTTTTTCTTGTATCAAGAAGTACAACTTTACTATCTTCTAAAAGTTTTGCATATCTATTTGCATTTGTAGCAATTCCACTTGCATGTTGTAAAAGATTTAAAAAAGTTCTCTCACTACTTAAAAGAACAGAAGCTTTACCTTCTAACTCTGCTATCACATCACCTTTTTTAACTGTCTCACCATCTTTTAATACAAATTTACAATCAAACTTTTCTGCACGTGCTAAAACTCTAGCGTATTTAACCCCTGCAATTATTCCATCATCTTTTGCTACAACTCGTGCTGTAAATCTACCTTTTGGAGCAATATCAAAGAAAAGATCTCCTCTTCCATTATCTTCTGTAATTGCATTTTTAACAAACTTTCTAATATTAATAGCCATCTATTTTAAACCTCAAACATTCGCATCAATGCAATTTTTGCATATTTTTGTGTATCTTCATCTATTGTTATCTCATTTTCATAAGTTTCATTTTTAATAGAAAGTAATGTATTGTATAAATCTTGAAGTGTTGTTTCATTCATAGTTGGACACTCTGGTTTTGTTGAACTTAAGATATAAGTATTTTTTTCTCTTAATCTATTTACCATATTAAACTCTGTTCCTACAACTACTTTTTGATCTTCATCTATCTCTTGGGTTATATACTTTATAAGCTGTGAAGTTGAACCAACAAAGTCAGCCTTATCACAAATAGCTGGATCACACTCTGGATGAACTGCTACAAGTATATCTGGATATTTTTCTCTATAAAAATCTATATCTTCAGGTGTAAAAAGTTGATGAACAGAACAAAATCCATTAAAACAAATAATATCAGCTTCTTTTACATCTTCAATATCATCAATTCCAACAACAGCAGACTTTAGTCCTATTTGTTTTGCAAAATTTTGTCCAAGACATCTATCTGGTACAAAAAATATTTTTTTACCACTTTCAAGACCTTTGCTTATAATTTTAAAGGCATTTGAACTTGTACAAACATATCCACCCATTTTTCCAACTTCAGCTTTAACTTCTGCACTTGAATTTATATATGTTATTGGTAAGATATCTTCATTTTTAAGACCTGCTTCATTCAATATATTTAGATTCATTTTATAATAATCTACATCTATCATTTTAGCCATAGCACAACAGGCAATTCTTGGCATCATCACTCTTTTTTCTGGAGCTAATACCTTTACACTTTGTCCCATAAATCCAACACCACAAAAAAGTATATTTTTACTTGGTGCTGATGTAGCTCTTTTTGCTAATTCTAAGCTATCTCCTGTTATATCAGCCATTTGAAAAACTTCATCTTTTTGATAAAAGTGTGCAACTATTGTTACATCAAGTTCCTCTTTTAGCTTTATAATCTCTTCTTTTAAATTCATTATATTTTTTATCCTAATAATTCATTATCTCTATATGGCTTGTAATATATCAAATTTTCACTGAAGTTAGTATATAGTAGTTTGATATTAATTAAAGGGGTGTATGTAGTGTTTAGATTGGTAAAGAAAGTTGACACTTTAAAAGATATCAACTTCTCTAGATAGTTATAATTTTATTTTCTTCCAGTTAAAAACAACGCAACTTGCTGATGCTTTTTACCTTTGATGTTTCCACAAATTCCACTTTTAGTTAAAAAAGATTTTGCATTTGCTACTACTTTAAATCTTTTATCAGTTTTTTGACACATTTTGTTATATATCATTTCACCCTTAGTAGCTGCTTTTGATTGTCTCATTTTAGTTGCTTTTAGCTCTTTTTCTAAAGATTTTTCTACCATCTTATATAAAGAGTCAAAGTCCATAATTTTTCCACCATTTTCTTTAGCAAATTTATCTGCTGCTTCTTTTGTACCAAAAGCATATTTACTAACACTACTCATTGTTGCTGGTTTATTACTTCCTACAACAAAATAAGCTTTAGAAGAATCTATAAACTTTAAAGTTGTATTATCTACTACTTTATGATTAGTAAGCTTTACACCATTTACAACAGCATCTTCAATTTTACATACAATTGAACAATATTGTTTTACTTTACCATCATCTGTTGCTGCATGGTTTGTTCTATAAAACATTGATAGTGTCATACCACATACTGGACAATACATTTTATTTTTACCATCTTGGATTATAGTCTCAGCACTTGGTGGTACTGCTCTATAATTACTCATAGCTTTTTTTCCACTCTTCATTGGTTTAGAAGAACCACCACATTTTCCAGCTCCACACTTACCTGCCCCACAATTCATAGCTTGTGCTGAACCTAAAGCTAACATAAATACAACTACACTTACAAATAAACCTTTATTTGTAAACAAATTTCCTCTTTGTTTCATTTTCTCTCCTTATTATAATTATAAGAATAGTATCTTCTTAGTGTTAATTTATTGTTAATTTTACTCACTCTGATCTAATTTATATGTTTGATTTTCAGTAATCTCTTTAAATGTTAGAATTTTTTTACCATAATGATCTTTTTTAAAAGTTTTAGCATCTTCTAAAGATTCAAAAGGGATAAACTCATGACCCATTGGTCCAAAGACATCACTTCTTATTACATAATAGGCTTTTGTACCATCAATACCTTTTTGTGTATAATAATCTGTTACAACTATCTTTTTTATATTAGCTTTTTTTGCAATTTTATAATCACCCCATTTTAATGAATCAAAATAAAACTTCATAAGATCTTTTACACCATCAAAAGAAAAATGCTGTTTTTTATCACCATCTTCATAAAAAATCTGTGCTGCCCATTTTGGATATTTATATATAAACATACCACATACTGGACATTTTTCACTTTCATTTACTTGAACTCTATCATCTATAGTACTAAGGTCTCCAAATCTTTTTACTTCCCATAAATATAAAGATAAATCATGTAAATCTTTCTCTTTTAAAGGCTTACATAGTTTGTTTTTTACAATATCACCTTTTAATTCATTTATCTCTATATAATTTGTTGGGTCAATTTTATCTTTTTGACAAGCTTTTAGAAATATTTTTTTACCCCTCGGGTATGACCTTTTCTTTTTTTTCTTTAACATAAACTTATCATCATTATCTAAAGATTTTTTTGCCATATCTAAAGCTATATTAAAAGAGACAACTTCCCCTTTATATTTTTTTTTGAAAACTATTTGCATCTTCTATATTTTCAAATGCTAATTTACTAACTTTTCCCATAGTTCCTAAAACTTTACTTTTTACTACATAAAAAGCATTTTTAGCATCTATATATTTTTGATCTGTAATGTTCAATACTTTTATACTGTTTTCATCTATTCCATATTCTTGCATATCTTTAACTAAACATCTCATACTACAATATTGTCTAGTATTACCATTCATTTTTAGTTTAGCTATATATGATGTTTTATAATAATCTTCTATTTTCATACCACATACAGGACACCAATGTTTTGAACTACCTTGTTGAACCAATTGTGGTTCTACTGTTGCTTTTTTATTAAAATTTGCACCATATAAATTTGTTAAAATTAAAAAACTCGTAATGAACGTAAAAAGTATCTTTTGCATGTGTAGAATCCTATGTAAATAATTGAAATGATATTAACAAATTAAAGTTAATTACATGTTAAGTACTAATAAAAGTAAAATTTTGATAAAATTATACACTATTTTTAAAGGAGATTTATGGATTTTTTTACAAACCCAAACATACTATTTTATATTGCAGCTTACTTAATAGGTTCTATTCCATTTGGTTTAATATTAGCAAAGAAATATGCTGGAGTTAATATCAAAGAATCAGGAAGTAAAAGTATAGGTGCTACAAATGTTTTAAGAGTTGTAAAAGAAAACAATCCTTCATTAGCAAAAAAGCTAGGTATAGCAACAGTATTATTAGATGCTTTAAAAGGAGCAATTGTTGTAGTCATTGCTATGATTGTGGGTATGAGTGAAGAAACACTTTGGGCAATTGCTGTTTTTTCAGTACTTGGTCATTGTTATAGTATATATTTAAATTTTGAAGGTGGAAAAGGTGTAGCAACAGCACTTGGTGTATTTTTAGTTCTTCTTCCAATACCAAGTATTATTAGTATTATTATTTGGGTATTTTGTGCAAAAGTTTTAAAAATATCATCTGTATCATCTTTACTTGGTCTAATAGGATTCGTAATATCTGCAATAGTTTTAAATGATGGGTTAGGTATAAACTCAAATGCCCCAATGTATATAGTTACATTTATAATATTTTATAAACATATTCCAAATATTGTAAGATTAGTACGAGGTCAAGAGGTAAAAGTAGCTTAATATATGAAAATATCTATAGATAATTTAACTTTTAAAACTATAATTGGTATTTTACCATTTGAAAGAACTAAAAAACAAAAAGTTATCATAGATATCTCTTTTGATTATTCATACAATAAAAATAAAAAAGATTTTATAGATTATAGTGAAATTACTACTTTTGTAAAAAAGACTATGATAAAAAAGAAATTTGAGTTAATAGAAGAAGCTATTTTATATATACAAAAAAAACTAACAAAAAAATACCCTATAAAAAACCTTCATATAAAAATCACCAAACCTAATATTTTAAATAACTGTATAGTTGGTGTAAGTAATTAAACTATAGTTTTTCGAAGCAAGCTAATTAAAAGCTTGCCCATTCATCATCAGTACTATTAGATGTAATAGGATCTATTGATTGTTTTGAAGTACTTTTTGTAGAAGTTTTTTTTTCAACTTTTACTTCTATTTTAGGGGATTCTTCTTTTAAAGTAGATACATTTTGTTGATCTAAATTAGTATTGATAACTTTTGCTTTAACACTATCTTTACCTATAAACTCTTTATTATTAGCACTTGATACTGCTTCTTTTGCTATATTATCAGTTTGAACTGCTATACCATTAGTTTCATTTGCTATAGAAGCATTTTCTTGAGTTTGTCTATCAAGAGAATTAATAGCATCATTTATTTGAACAATACCTGTTTGTTGCTCTTTAGAGGCTTCTTCAACATCAGATATAAGTTCGATTGTTTTAGATATAGATTCATTTAAATGAGTATATCCTTCTATCATATTATCAGCTATTTTTTTACCTCCATTTGCTTTAGTTGCAGCATTTTCTACTAATGTTTTTATTTCATTTGCAGCTTCTGCACTTCTTGATGCTAAGTTTCGCACTTCTTGTGCTACTACGGCAAAGCCTTTTCCTGCTTCTCCTGCTGTTGCTGCTTCCACGGCTGCATTTAATGATAAAATATTTGTCTGAAATGCTATTTGATCAATAATTGTAATAGCTTCACTAATTGAAGTTACTTCACTATTAATATCATCCATTGCATTTGTTGTTTCTTGAGCTAAGTCTTGACCATTTTTAACTGATTTAGTTACTTCACTTGCATGACTTGCCATCTGGACAATATTGTTTGTTGTACTAGAAATATTACCCGTAATCTCTTCTAAAGCTGCTGCTGTTTCTTCTAAAGATGCTGCTGCTGAATTTGAGTTTCTATTTAAGATATCAACATTTTTAAGTAATACATCAGAACTATCTTGTAGTGTTAACCCTGCTGATTTATTTTCAACTAACATTTCAGTTATGGAATTTCTTAGCTTATTAATATCTGTTAATAATAATTCAAATACTCCTCCACTTTCGATGCCTGATATTTTAAGCTCTTTTCTATAATCTAAATGTGCATACTCTTCAAGTATAGTATTCATATCAATAAAGTGTGTTTTAGTAGCCTTAATCATACCATTTACACTGTTTTTAAACTCTTCTAATGATTTATTATTAGTTGAAGATTCTATATGTTGTGAATACCATCCATTTTTAACTCTTTCTATTACTACTTCAGCTTCTTTTATAAGCTTATTATCCTGCTCTATACCTTTTTTAATTTTTTCAATATTCTCATTAACAGCTTTTGCCATCATTCCTAACTCATCACTTGAACTATCATCTAAGCTTTTAATATCATCTTTTTCTCTATTTAAATATTGGAAAAAATCTAAAAGTCCATTTTGAAAATTATTTATAGAAGATACAATCATTTTTCTAATAAATATAGTTATTAGTATAGATATTATTAAACCTATAGCAAGTAAAGTCCATTCAAAGTTTACTAAATTTTCTGAAGAACTCTTTGATTCTTGTATATCTGAACTCATCAATGATTTTTGATTTTTTATCATAGCTTCAAGTTCTGTTTTAATTTTAAATGCAGTAGGTGCAGCTTTACTCCCAAGCCAAGTATTTGCAATATTCCACTCTTTACCTGATCTTATTTCAAACATCTTTGGAGGTAATGGACTAAATAATTCCCTTGCTTTTATAAACTTATTAAATGCTTGTTTTTGCTTAAGTGTTAGAATATTTTGCTTTGATTTTAAATCAGCAAACCTTCTAATATTTTTTGCCCACATTTTATCAAATAGCTTTTTAAATTTTTCATCACCAGATAATAAATATGCTCGAATATTTGCAAGTGCTAAACCTGTTGTTCCTCTTACATCAGCCATCATTCCTAAAAGTGCTTTTCTTTCTTGAGTAGCTGGTTGTTTAAGTTCTATATCTATCATTTTAGTAATATTAGATACAAGAATTGAAGCTTGAGGTGCTGCTTCTTTAAATAATATTTTAAGTGCTGGTTGATTATCTACACTATGGGCAATATCTTCTATCTCTTTTTGATATTTTTTAAAATCATTTAAATATTGTGTGATATTTTTAAGTCTTTGTATATTATCAGGGTTTGTCCAATTTTTTGAAAATTCAGTCATAGCCTTTAAAGATGGTTCTATCTCTAAATTCCAAGAATTATTTCTCTCTTCTTTAAATTTATCTTTTCCTAAGATAATCCAACCTCTTAATGCAGCAAGGGAGTGATTCATACCATTAATCATCTCTATACTGGACATTACGGTTGGAACTCTTAATTCAATAACTCGATTATTTATCTCATTTGTTGAACCAATTTTTAAAATAGTTGAAGATACTAAAAATACCAATAAAGCTGATATAATAGAGAACCCTAAAGTTAATTTAGTACCAATTTTCATATTATTTAACATAAATATCCCTTATAATTAGATGATAATTTATTTTATTATAGTTTAGTTGTTAATAATATTAAATAAGAAAAGAGATTATTAAGAGATTTAGACTTTTGGTATTTTTATAATAAACTGTGCTCCATTATAAAAAACTCCATCAATATCAGTTTTTATATTTCTAGCTTTAATTGTTCCACCAATTTTTTCTATAATATTTTTTGACATATTAAGACCAATACCAGTACCTTGATCTTTTGTTGTAACATATGGGTCAAAGATTGTATCTATTATATCCAAAGGGATCTCTCCTGCATAATCAGTAATTGTAATAATCACATATTTTTTACTACTAAAAGTTTTTACAAAAACTTTATTTATTATAGATTCTTTATTAAGGATTTTATCTCTTGCATTGTTAAATATATTGATCAACACTTGATTGAATTCATTTGGATAACCATTTATATAAGAAGAGTTATCATAACTTGTTTTAATCTCAACATTTTCAACTCTGTATAATTTACCAATAAGCTTTAGAACCTCATCAACACTATCTTCTACTTTAAATCTTGCCCTTGGTTGAATTTTGAAAAAATTTCTAAAAGCACCAAGTGTATTATCCATATATAAAACTTGTTCTTTTATGTTTTTTGTCTGAAAAGAGAGTAGTTTTTTATCAAAATCATCTATATCTATATGCATATCAATAGAACTATTTGATAAAGATATACTATTTAAAGGTTGTTTCCACTGATGAATAATAGCATTCATCATCTCTCCCATAGCAGCTGTTCTATTTTGAGATATAAGTAAGTTTTGTTTATTTATATTTTTCTCTATCTCCTCTTTTACTTTATCATCTAACATATTATTTTCATCTAAAAGCTTTTTTTCTCTTTTTATTAACATAATTGAATAATATACTACCAATAAAAATAAAGAGATACCAATTAAAGTAAGAATTTTATTTCTCATTATTTTATTTGCTAATAGTTCTTCTTCTAAAGGTGTTATAACTTCTAATACTCCTCTTTTATCTCCTAGTTTCCAATGACCTTTTTCCCATGTTCTATCTATATGTGAGTTATGACATGTTATACAAGCTTGATCTGTCATATAATCTGCAATAGCAACCCTAAGAACCTCTTTTGTTCCAATAGTATCTCTTTTTACCCACATACCATTTTTATTTTTTTCTACATAATCTAAAGTTTCTAATTGAGAAGGTGTTAAAACTCTATCTTTCTTTGGTTTAAATGGATACTTACTATAAAATTGAAACTCTACACCAGTATTCTCACTAAAGATTTTACTTAAATCATGAATTGTTGAAGTTGGGAAAGGTAATTTACCATTAGTACCTTGATGATTATAATCAAATTTAATATTAGGAGCATATTTTTTTATATCATCAACTACATTATTTGCATAATAATTTCTAGTTAATTTAATTTGATCTACTAATACTTTACTATTTCTTGTAACAGTCTGAATTGTATTTTCTTCTGTTATTTTAGGTATATAAAAAAATAAAGTTCCTATTATAATTACAGATACTATGATTACAGATATTAGAATTTTACTTTTTAATAAAATTTTTATCATAACATTATATTAAATCTAAGAAATCACTCTTAAAAATTAATACCTCTTTAGTATCTTTTTTATACACAAACCGTTTATCACCACTTTTGACTTTTTGAATAATAATAGCTTTTATTTGATTATTAGTTTTATTATATCTTTTCATAAGAATAAAAAAGTCTTTTAAATCCATAAATGGTAAGCCTATTTTAGAACTTTGATTATAAGATTTTGATCTTTCAGCCTTTCTCTCTTTATGATCTATTTGATAAATAGATTTCATCTCATGAAATGCACTTTTTAATAAATCAACCTCACTTTGAAATACATTTAGTATCTTCTTTTGGTTTTTATCTAGTCTATCTATCTCTGAAGTATATTGTTTTTTCATAAATTTTATAGTTTTTTTCAAAGTTAAAATTTGCTCATCTTTTGACTTTAAAGCTATCTCATTTATATTAACATTTTGGTTACTATTAGATTCTATATTTTGAGGAGTTGTTGTTGCTTGTATTTTTATATCAGAATCATTTACATAAACATAAGTTTTACCATCTTTTTTAACTGACTCAAGTTGACCTTTTTTAATACGATAATGTATCCCTTGTAAAGAGATTCCTAGTACTTTTGCAGCATCACTACTTGAGATTAGTTTTTTCAAAGCTCATTTACCTATTTATTATCTTTACTATTGATTTCTATAACAGTATGAACATTACCTCTTGGATTGAAATCAGCAACAACTTTCATACTTTTTGGTTTTAGATTTTTATATAAAATATCATATATTTCATTTGCACTATTTTCATGAGAAATAGCTCTACTCATAAAACTATTTATATATAACTTTAGAGCCTTTAACTCTATAACTTTTTTATTTGGTACATATTCTAATTTAATATTAGCAAAATCAGGATAACCACTTCTTGGACATTTACACATAAACTCTGGAAGTTCTATGTTAATTGTATAATTTTTTTTATGTTGATTTGGCCAATAGTTTTCTTTATTATTTATATCAAACTCAACTATCTCTTTCTCACCATATTTCATACACTAAACCTTTTTACTTTCTATATTTAAGTTCATTATACAAAAAATTATGTTAAATTCAAATATTAATATAGATTTCAAGAGGTTATAATGGATATTTTGACATTAATAGTTTTTACACTATTTTTATCATTAATTTTAAATTTACTATTAAAAAAAATAAATGTCTCACCTATTGTAGGATATATATTTACAGGTATTTTTATAGTTTCGTTTATGGACTTAATACACGTAACCCCAGATAATATAAGTCATATTGCTGAATATGGTATAGTATTTTTAATGTTTACAATAGGATTAGAGTTTTCTGTTGGTCATCTTAAACAGATGAGAAAAGAAGTTTTTGTTTTTGGTTCACTACAAGTAATAATTACTACTATACTTTTTACCTTTATTGCTCATAGGTTTTTCTCTTTAGATATGAGAACATCTATAGTAATAGGTTCTGCTCTTGCCTTATCTTCAACGGCCATAGTACTTAAAGTATTAAATGAAAATGGAGATATCCATAGACCTTATGGTAGAAATAGTGTAGGAATACTAATATTTCAAGATTTAGCAGTAATTCCTATTTTACTTATGATAACAATTTTAGCAGACCCAAATAGATCACTAAATGAAATGGTTTTTAATACTCTTATATCAGCTATTATAGTTGGTTTGATATTATTCATTGCAGGGTTTTATATACTTGAAAAATTTTTAGCTTATGTTGTGGATACACATGTAGAAGAACTATTTATTGCAGCTATTTTATTATTAGTACTATCTTCTGCTTGGCTTGCTCATAGTTTTGGTTTTTCCCACTCTCTTGGAGCATTTTTAGCTGGTATGCTTATTGCTGAAACAAAATATAAATATCAAATAGAAGCTGACCTTGTACCTTTTAGAGATCTTTTATTGGGTGTATTTTTTATATCAGTTGGTATGCAAGTAAATATAAATACTATTTATGAAAACTTTTTTACTATTATTGGTCTAGCTATTGCTATTTTAGCATTAAAAGTTGTCATTATATTTTCAATTATAAGAATATTTACTTTTACAAAAAGAGCTCTTAAGACAGCTTTAGCACTAGCTCAAGTTGGAGAATTTTCTTTTGCTGTTTTTGCACTTGCAAGTTCTAATTCACTTATAAGTAATGATTTAAATCAAATAATGCTTTCTATTGTAATTGTATCTTTACTTTTTACCTCTTTAGCACTAAGACACGTAAGAGCCTTTACTGACTTTTTCTATTCTCAAAGAACAGAAATATTAGAAGAACCTATGGTAAGTGCTGATGTAAAAAACCACATAATAGTTTGTGGTTACTCACTATTAGGTCAAAAAATTGTCAAAAATTTAAGAAATTCAAATTTACCATATGTTGCTATTGAACATGATAGACAACATGTAAAAGATGGACAAGAAAAAGGTGATATAGTTTTTTTTGGAAATGCAGCATCTAAAGTTATGTTAAATTCTTTATTTATAAAAAATGCTACATCTGTTATCATTGCAATTAACAATGATGAAAAAGTAAGATTAATTTGTGAAGCAATAAGAAGCATTGATCCAACTATCTCTATAGTTGTAAAAATATCTCATAAATCACAAATGAAAGATTTTGAAGATTTACAAATAAATGAATTTCTAAATGAAAACGAAATTGTTGCAAAACAATTAGTTAATAAAGCAATTCAGTGTAAAATATAATAAAGGGTAAATAAATTGGCAAGTTACGAATATCAAGTAGATAATGATTTAGATTTAGAAGAACCAAAGAAATATAAAGTATTATTACTAAATGATGACTATTCAACAATGGATTTTGTAATAGAAGTTTTAACAAAAGTTTTTAGAAAATCTCTAGATGAAGCTGAAGCTATTATGCTTAGTGTTCATAATAATGGAAAAGGTTTATGTGGTGTATACACACAAGAAATAGCGTATACAAAAGTTTCACAAGTAAAAGCAATGGCTAAAAAGGCACAATTTCCACTAAAAGCCGTCGCACAAGAGGAGTAAGATATGATGATAAGTAAAGATTTACAAAGAGTATTTTCCCATGCTGTTAATTATGCAAGAGCAAATAGACATGAATATATAACTCAAGAACATATATTTATATACCTTTTAAAAGAGAAACCTATTTTATCAATATTAGGTCAATTACATATAGACACAAAAGATATATACAATAAACTAAAAGTATATATATCAACAAATACTCCACAATATCCTGATGAATTAAAAAATGAAGACCCTATTGAAACTGTTACCCTAACAAATACTATTGAACAAATGGTTTCTCATGCACAATTATCTGGAAAAGAAGAATCAAGTATTGAAGATATGTTTGTATATATCCTAAAAGATGAAAAAGCATACTGTACTTATCTTCTAAAAAAACAAGGTCTTGAAAGAGTTGATATACTTGAAGAGATTAGTCATGGAGATTATAATGAAGAAGAACAAGAGATTGAATTTCCAGATTTAAATAAACCTAAAAAACTAAATGAAACACCTCTAACTCAAAATAGTGTAGAGCTTGTAGCTATTGCTAAAGATGGTCAAATAGATCCAGTAATAGGTAGAGATAAAGAGATAAAAAGAGTTATAGAAATATTAGCAAGAAGAAAGAAAAACAATCCTATTCTTTTAGGAGAAACAGGTGTTGGTAAAACAGCTATTGCTGAAGGTTTAGCATTAGAAATTGCAAATGATAATACACCAGAATTTTTAAAAAATGCTCAACTTTACTCTTTAGATATGGGTTCTATGTTAGCAGGGACTAAATATAGAGGAGACTTTGAGAAAAAATTAAAAAATGTTTTAAAAGAAGTTTCAAAAAAGAAAAATGCAATTCTTTTTATAGATGAAATTCATACTGTTGTTGGAGCAGGAAGTGTTGGAAATAGTACCATGGATGCTTCAAATATATTAAAACCTATGTTAAGTAGTGGAAAACTGAGAGTAATAGGCGCTACAACCTATGAAGAGTACAGAAATGACTTTGGTAAAGATAAAGCCTTTAGTAGAAGATTTGCAAAGGTTGAGATAAAAGAACCTACTATTGAAGATTGTGTACTTATACTTGAGGGACTAAAATCTAAATATGAAGATTTTCATAATATAAAATATACAGAAAATAGTTTACAACTAGCAGTTGAACTAAGTAAAAAGTTTATAAACGACAGATTTTTACCAGATAGTGCTATTGATGTAATAGATGAAGTAGCAGCAACTGTAAAATTAACAAAAGCTGGTAAAAAAAATATAAAAATAACTGCAAAAGATGTTGAAAATACTATTGCAAATATTGCACAAATACCTCCTAAAACTGCTACAAAATCTGATCTTAGTTTATTGAAAACTCTTGAAAAAAGTCTTCAAAAAAGAGTATTTGGTCAAGATGGTGCAATATCTACAATTGTAAAAGCTATAAAAATAAATCGTTCGGGAATGGGACTTGATAATAAACCTGTAGGAAGCTTTTTATTTACAGGAAGTACAGGTATTGGGAAAACTGAAGTTGCACGTGAATTAGCCAATGTACTTGGTGTTCATTTTGAAAGATTTGATATGTCTGAGTATGGTGAAGCTCATACTGTTAGTAGATTAATAGGAGCACCTGCTGGTTATGTTGGATATGAAAAAGGTGGTCTTTTAACAGAAGCTATTAAAAAGCATCCACATACTGTATTATTACTTGATGAGATTGAAAAAGCTCATCCAGATTTAATGAGTTTACTACTTCAAGTTATGGACAATGCAACACTTACAGATAACAATGGAGCTATCGCAGACTTTCAAAATGTTATATTAATTATGACATCAAATTTAGGAGCTACTCAAGCTAGTATAATGGGATTTGCAAAAGATGATAATCTAAATGAAGATAAAGCTGTGAAAAAATTCTTTGCACCAGAATTTAGAAATAGACTTGATGCTGTTGTTAAATTTGATCAACTTACTCAACCTATTATTTTAAAAATTGTTACAAAATTTATAAAAGATTTAGAGCTTAATTTAAATGATAAGAATATTACTATTTCTATAACTAATAAAGCTAAAAAAGAGTTAGTATCTAAAGGTTATGATAAATTAATGGGTGCTAGACCTCTACAAAGAGTAATAACAGAATATATAAAAACACCATTAACAGACGAGATATTGTTTGGACAGTTAAAAGATGGTGGTGATGTTAAAATAGATTATAAAGAAGGTGAGTTTACGTTTACTTATAATTAGGTTTGGATTTATTAAAATCCAAACTTACCGCTAGTCCAATAATTATCAGATAATTTTATTTTATATTCTTCAGTATCTGTACCTGTTTTATTTATATATGTTGAATGCCATTTTTTTATAGCATATTTTTTTTCATCAGTAGATATTGTATCTATATCAACTAGTAATATTAAACTTAAAATACTAACAATTGCTATTATTGAGGTTAATTTCTTGCCCATTTTATACTCCTAAATTAAAAACTAAATTTTCCACTAGACCAATAACTATCAGATAGTTTTATCTTTTTTTCTTCAACATCTTTTCCTGTTCTATTTATATAAGATGGTTTAGCATAAAACTCTCCACCAGCAGATTTAATTTCATATGTATCTGATGTTGAATCTTTTGTGTTATACCAGTATCCAGCTATTGCTGCAGAGATAATTAACACAAAGAAAATAGTTTTAAAGGCGCTTCCGCTATTGTTTTTTTGATTTGCTTTTGTCATATCATTACCTCTCTATAAATATTAGGAATAATTGAAGAGTTAGAGAGTTGTAGTTGCAACTCGGCTGTCTTCAATAAGACCCGTGGCTTTCCGTCCTTACCTCACGATAAGTTTGGCTTAATTAACCTATTATACTATTGTATATTTTAAGTGTAGCTTAATCTTTACTATTAAACTTAACTATAGCTGAACCCCATGTTAAGCCACCACCAAAAGCATCTAGTAACATAGTTTGTCCACCCTTTAAACGACCGCTTTCATAACAGTCATTAATCGCCATAGGGATTGAAGCAGAAGAGGTATTTCCGTATTTACCTACAGTTAATACTTTTTGCTCATCTTTAAAGTCTAAAGCATCACCCACAGCTTTAATAATCCTATAGTTTGCTTGATGAGGAATAAAGAGATCAATATCTTCATTTTTATAGCTATTATTTTCCATTATTTTTTTAACATCTGATGTTAAAGTTCGTACAGCAACTTTAAAAGTTTCATTACCTTTCATTTGCATAAATGAAGCTTCTGAACTTTGAACTGCTGGAGTAAGAAGAAAATCTTTCATACTTCCATCTGCACTACACTGAACGTCTATTATTGATTCATCTTTATTCTCTGTAGTACTAATAACAGCAGCTCCCGCACCATCACCAAATAGCATACATGTTGTTCTATCTGTATAATCAACTATATTACTTAATTTTTCTGCACCAACAATAAGTACGTTTTTTTTCATACCAGACTCTATAAATGCTTTTGCAACACTTAAAGCATAAATAAATCCTGTACAAGCAGCACTTATATCAAGAGCCATAATATCTCTAATATTTAATTTTTCTGCAATTAAACAAGCTGTTGATGGCATACACATATAATCAGGACTAATAGTAGCACATATGATTAAATCAATATCACTATTATTTAATTTTGCTCTATCTATAGCAATTTGACCAGCTTTTGCACCCAAATCACTAGTCTCTTCTTCACTTGAAGCTATTCTTCGCTCTTTTATACCTGTTCTTTTTGTAATCCATTCATCAGTTGTATCCATTCTATCGATAAACCATTGATTTGTTCTGATTTCATTTGGTATATAAGCACCAATAGATTTAAACGAGGCATACATTTATTAGTCCTTAAACTGTTTTAGCTTTTCTTCAATATCATTATTCAAATTAGAATCTGCTGCTGATATAGCTTGAAAAATAGCATTTTTAATTGCTTTAGCATTTGATTTTCCATGTGCAATAATAACAGGTGCTTTTACACCAATAAGTGGTGCTCCACCATATTCTGCATAATCAACTTTAAGTTTTAGTTGTTTGAAAACTTTTCTCATTAATACTGCACCAGCGATAGAAACAAGAGATCTTCGTAAATTATCTTTGATTAATTTTACGATTGTATCTGCTACACCTTCAGCTGTTTTAAGTAAAATATTTCCAATAAAACCATCACAAACAACTACATCAACTGTACCATTAAAGACATCATTACCTTCTACATTTCCTACAAAGTTAGGAAGTGGTTCTAAAAGGCTGTAAGCCTCTTTAGTAACTTCATTTCCTTTAGAATCTTCTTCTCCATTACTTAATAGTCCTGTAAGAGGATTATCAACACCCAAAACATCTTCAGCATAAACTTGTCCCATAACACCAAATTCTTTTAGGTTATTTGCATCACAATCCACATTTGCACCAACATCTAATACTAGAGTATTTCCGTTTACTGTAGGCATTAATGTTGCAATTGCTGGTCTACTTACACCTGTAATTCTTCCTATTCTAAGTGTTGCTAAACTCATAGAAGCTCCACTATGTCCTGCACTTACATAAGCATCAGCTTCACCCTCTTTTACAAGTTCTATAGCTTTATAGGCACTGCTTTCTTTTCTTTTTAAAGCATCTGTTGCACTATCTGACATCTCTATTATGTCATCTGCATTATATATAACAATACGGTCATCAAATTTTTGAGGAATTAAAGGTAAAAGTTCTTCCTTCTTACCAACAAGGATCGCGGTAAAATGTCTGTCTTTTTTAAGAGCTAAGATTAGCCCTTCTATAATAGGAGCGGGACCATTGTCCCCACCCATTGCATCTATTGCTATTTTTAGCATTAGTTCTTGTATTCACCTGTTGTTGGGTTTACGTTGTGAGGCATTTTCCATGTCCCATCTGTATCTTTAACTGGTCTTTTTAATGTAAGTTTATAATGTGTTCTTCTTTTTGCACTTCTAGTGTGACTCACTCTTCTCTTTGGTACTGCCATTTCTTATCCTTAATATTCTATTTCGACATAACTGTCATTTTCTTTACATATATCACATATATGATATTCTGCTTTTAGTGATTCTAGTTCACTGTATAGTATCTCATCGAAGTCTAGCATGTGTTCTTTAACTTCAACTACTATATACTCTCGTTCATCTTTATCAGAGTATATACCATCACTAACTAAAAAATCTATTTTTTCATTTAAATCTATAGTGAAAGGTTTTCCACATTTACAGCAGTCAACTTCACAACTTCCATTTAAATTTGCATCAATTTTTGCAAGTTTTGATGATATTTTACTAAAAGTACCTGAAAACTTAACTGAATTTGAGCTTACATCAAATTCTGAAGTCTTTAGTGGTATTTTTCGAAACTCTATCTTCATTAATTAAATTATATTAACAAATTTCTTTTTGTGCAAAAAAGAAGTTTATTTCAATTTGTGCATTTTCTAAAGAATCTGAACCATGTACTGCATTTGCATCAATTGATTCTGCAAAGTCTGCTCTAATTGTTCCAGGCTGAGCTTCTTTTGGGTTTGTTGCTCCCATAAGGTCTCTATTTTTAGCCATTGCATTTTCACCCTCAAGAACTGTTACTACAACTGGTCCAGAGATCATAAATTCAACTAACTCTCCAAAGAAAGGTCGCTCTGCGTGTACTGCATAAAATGCTTCTGCATCTGCTTTACTTAATTGAATTTTTTTTGTTGCTGCTATTCTTAATCCTGCAGATTCGAATCTATCTAGAATTTTTCCAACAACATTTTTTGCTACTGCATCTGGCTTGATGATTGATAATGTTTGTTCCATTTTTTCTCCTGTTTTTAATTAAAGTTGGGGATTATAGCCAAAAAATAAAAAAAAGGCAAGAGAAATCAATCTCTTGCCTTTTTTAAAAAGAATTTTAATCTATAATTTTAGATTAATCTTCTACACATGGCTCACCTGCAACAGCACCTTCATGTTTTGGATTTTCACCCCAAACAATACAACCTTCTGTTGGACAGGCCTCAGCACATGCTGGTGAATCGTTATCTCCAATACACTCTGTACATGTTTCTGGATTTACATAGTAAATATCCTCACCTGTTGGATTTTCGTCATTATCTACAATAGATTCTGTTGGACACTCATCTAAACAAGCATCACAAGATATACATGTGTCTGTAATTATTACTGCCATATTATTCTCCTATAATTAAATTTGGAACAACTTTATCATAGAAAAAATAAAAGTCTCTTTAAAAATATATCAAAAACTTATTATTTCAGCAAAACTAACGAATTTGACCACTACCATAAACTTTAAATTTATAAGTTGTAAGTTCATTTATTCCCATCGGTCCTCTTGCATGAAGTTTATTTGTACTAATTCCAACTTCTGCTCCAAATCCAAATTCACCACCATCTGTAAACTGCGTACTTGCGTTTAAATACACACATGCAGAATCTATACTATTTAAAAATTCTTCTGCAATAGTGTAGTTTTCTGTGATAATAGCATCAGAATGTTCTGAACCATATTTTTGAATATGCTCTATAGCTTCTTGAACATTTTGTACAATTTTTATAGATAATATATTATCTAAGTACTCTGTAGTAAAATCATCTTCTGTAGCTAATTTTATAGGGATTATCTCTTTTGTATCTCTACAACCTCTAAGTTCTGTAGCATTCTCATAAAACTTTTCTTTTAATAATGGTAACACTTCATTTGCTATATTTGTATCAACTAAAAGTGTTTCCATAGCACCACAAATACCAGTTCTTCTACATTTTGCATTTATTGCAATTTCTAAAGCTTTTTTAATATCAGCATCTTTATGAATAAACGTATGACAAAGTCCTTTATCATGTTTTACTACTGGTACTGTTGCATTAGAACTTACAAACTTGATTAAAGCTTCTCCACCCCTTGGAATTATCAAATCTACGTATTTATCTTGTTTTATAAGATTTGATACCCCCTCTCTTGAAGAATCAGGTAATAAAGAAATACAACTCTCTGGTAAATTATACTTTTTTAATACATCTTGCAAAATCTTTGCTATTGCTATATTACTATTTTGAGCTTCTTTTCCACCTTTTAGTACACATACATTTCCACTTTTAAAGCATAGTGCTGCTGTATCACTTGTAACATTTGGTCTACTTTCATAAATAATACCAATAACTCCAATAGGAACTGAAACTTTTTCTATTTTCATACCATTTTGTACAATCCAACCTTCATGTACTCGTCCCACTGGTTCTTTTAATCCTGCAATATCTTTAATTGCTATTGCCATACCACTTACTCTATCACTATTAAGTAATAATCTATCCATAAGTGCTGAACTTAAATTGTTTTGTTTACCAGCTATCATATCTTTTTTATTTTCTTGAATAATATAATCACTATTTTCTAGTAATGCTTCTGCCATTGCATTTAATACTTTATTTTTAGTATCTCCACTCATTGTAGATACTATTTTACTCGCTTTTTTTGCTTCTTCTAAAAACTTTTCCATAATATATTCCTATTTTTGTGTAACTTTATAGGCTTGTTCCACTGCATCAATACAACTAGTACGAACAGCTCCCTTTTCAAGAGCAGCATATCCTGCTGCTGTTGTACCACCAGGAGACATAACACCATCTTTTAATATTGCAGGATGTGTCGTAGCAATTAGATCACCAAACCCTTTAAAAAGACCATTTGTTACTGTTATTGCATCTTCTCTTTTCATACCTTGTTTAACAGCACCATCGCAAAGTGATTCATGAATAAGAGCTAAATAAGCAGGTCCACTTCCAGCAACAGCTGTAGCTATATCAATCTCTTTTTCACTATTTAACCAAAGAGTTTGACCAATTGATTCAAATAATTTACAAGATTTTTCTTTTAAATTTTCATCACCTGTTAACGTAGTCATAGATTCACCAACACTAGCTGCAAGATTAGGCATAACTCTAACTATTGCTTGAGCTTTAAAGTTTTCTTTTAAAGAATCAATTGTAGTACCTGCTAATACTGAATATAGCTCACTAGCTTCTCCTATTAATTTTGCACCCACTTCTTGAATATTAGATGGTTTTATACAAAGTATTATTATTTTATTGTCAATATTAAAATCATCTATTAGATGTTTTTCAATTTTTGCTTTTAACTTTTCTTCAAAAGTATCTAAACTTTTTTTACTTCTACCAACTACTTCTATATGAAATATATCTTTTAACCCTTTAGCAATAGATAATGCCATATTTCCATTTCCTATAAATGTTATCTTTTCCATATTTTCTCTTTTTATTTGTTTTTTTAATTATAAAAAAAGGACAACTTAACGCTGTCCTTTTTGTAAATACCTCTACTTAACGAGCGATGCAAACTCTTTAAATATATATTTACTCTCATGAGGACCGGGGCTTGCTTCAGGATGATGTTGTACAGAAAATATTGGTTTATTTTTATATTTAACACCCTCTATAGTATCATCAAATAAATTTATATGTGTTACATCTGCAATATCTTTTATACTATTTGGCACATTGTAGTTATGATTTTGTGCTGTTATCTCTACAACTTTTGTTGTATTTGCAACAGGATGATTTCCACCATGTTGTCCAAATGGTAATTTATATGTATCATATCCATGTGCTATACTTAACATTTGATGACCTAAACAAATAGCAAACATAGGTATGTTTTTATCAATTAGTTTTTGTACTTGAACTTTCTCTTTAGTTAAAGTTAAAGGATCTCCTGGACCATTACTTAAAAACACTCCACCTATTTCACCAGATTCAAATCTTGCAATTAAATCATCGCCATTAAAGTTACTTGGAACTACTTCTATTTCTAAACCAGATTCAACAAGTTCATTTAATATATTTCTTTTAACTCCAAAATCAACTACTATAACTTTTTTATCACTCATAACTGCTTTATTATAAGCCATAGTTTCCATATTCCAACTACCGTTTTTATGGATATATGATTCTTTTGTACTCACTTGTTCTATATAGTTAATATCTTCTATTCTTGGGCTTTTTTCTAATTCTTTTTTTAACTCTTCTTTTGATGAAATTTCTGTAGAAGCTATCATCATCATAGCTCCTTTATCTCTAATCATTTTTGTTAAATATCTTGTATCAATTTCACAAATACCAAGAGTGTTATTTTCTTTTAGAAGTTTTGATAAACTTTTTTGTCCTCTAAAGTTAGAATATAGTTCATTATAATTTCTTACTAATATCCCTTTACAATGAGCTTGTAAACTTTCATTATCATCATCATTTACACCAACATTACCAATTTCAGGAGTTGTAAATGTAACAAATTGTCCAGCATAGCTAGGATCAGTTATAATTTCTTGATATCCTGTCATAGAAGTATTAAATACTATTTCACCTACAGCTGTTCCACTAGCACCAAAAGACTTTGCCTCCATAAATATTCCATTTTCTAAATAAATATAAATTTTTTGCATTATATTAATCCTCTTCTTACTAACTCTTCTTCATATAGTCTATTAAAAATAATATCGTAATCTTCAGTTCCAGGTATTAACTTTCTTTTATATGTTTTTATTTTTTCATAGGCTGCTGTATCTGCTTCATCATAACCTTTTATAAAATCATTTATAGAATTTGATATTAGGTTTTTTACTTGATTATCATTAACTGTAAAATGGATATAATCTTCTTCATATAAAAAGTCCATAATATTATGAGCAATATTTGAAAATCTATCTTCAAAATTTAAATTAACACCAAATTCATTTGCCATTCTTTTTTTTGTCATCCAAAATAGTTGTCGATAATCAGCTTTATAAAACTCTATTTCATCTTCTTGATTTTCTAATAAATCATCTACAGCATCATCTAACTCTATCTCTTTTTGAATATCTTCATTTAGAATTCTTTCACACTGTTCTGTTATATGTGACTTTTCTTTTCTAATCTCTATAAAATCTGAATTAATAATATCTTTTGTAATCTTTCTTGCAATATAAGAACTATGTTGTTTTTTTAGTTTCATATTTTGAATTCCTCCTATTATGCTTTTAACATATAATTTATAATTTGAAATCTGCAAAAATGAAACTATTCATTTTTGTTTTACGATTTTTATCTTATTATTGTATCTTCTCTTTCTGGACTAGTTGAGATAATACCTACTTTTGTTTTTGTCAATTCTTCTATTTTTTTAATATATTGTTTTGCAGTTTCTGGTAACTCTTCAAAATCTCTACAACCAACTACACTATCCCAACCATTAATCTCTTCATATATTGGTTTTATATTATCCATATTTGAGGGTACATAATCAATTTGCTTACCATCTACATCATAAGCTATACATATTTTTATTTTTTCAAAACCATCTAATACATCTAATTTCATTAGTGATAATTGATCACAACCATTTAACCTACTAGCATGTCTAACACCAACAGCATCAAACCAACCACATCTTCTTCCTCTACCTGTTGTCGTACCAACCTCTTTTCCTACATCTGCCATAGTTTCACCAGCAGTTCCAAAGTCTTCTGTAGGAAATGGTCCATTTCCAACTCTAGTTGTATATGCTTTTACAATACCTGTTACAAGTCCTATATCTTTTGGAGCAATTCCAAGACCAGTACAAGCACCAGCACTTACAGTTGCACTTGAAGTTACAAAAGGGTATGTACCATGATCAATATCTAGTAATGTTCCTTGTGCACCTTCAAGTAGTATTTTCTTATCATTATCTATTGCTTCCCAAATTAGGTTTGTTGTATTTGTTATAAAACTTCCTAACTTTTCATTATAAAAATTTAACTCATTTAAAAGTTCTGTTTCATTTGGTGTCACAACTTCAAGAGCATCAAATATAACTTTATTTTCTTTAAAATAATTTATAATATCTGCACATAAAGAATAAGGATTTAAAAGAGCATCTGCTCTATGGCCTACTCTATTTATTTTATCTGCATACGCTGGGCCAATACCTTTACCTGTAGTTCCAATAGCATTATCACCTTTTAATTTCTCTTTTGCTTGATCAATTAAACTATGATAAGGAAGATTTAAATGTGCCTTATCTGATATAAAAAGTCTACCTTCAAGATTTTCAAATTGTTCCATCTCTTTTATTATAGATTCAGGGTTTACAACTACTCCATTACCTATAACATTTATTGCTTTAGGGTTTAATATTCCAGAAGGGATAAGATGTAGTGCATATCTAACACCATCTACCCAAATAGTATGACCAGCATTATGTCCACCTTGGCTTCTACAAACCATATCATACTCTTGGGCAAGTTTATCAACTATTTTACCTTTCCCTTCATCTCCCCATTGAATTCCAACAATTACGTCCGCTTTACTCAAAACTCTATCCTTCCCTAACTTTTAATAAATTATCTGTATATAATGCAAATCCTAGTGAATTTATCCCATCACTCTTATATCCACCACCACGTGCAAGTGTTAAATTATCTTTAATTACTCTATAGTATATATTATCATAATATTTCATTGCACTATAATATATAGGCGAAATTTTTATATTATCATAAGATATATCTTGTGAAATATTTATAAGTTTATTACACTCATCTTTTAAAGAATTTGGAATAATATCTATCATACTTTTTAAATCATCTGCTGTTTCTATACTAATAAGTTTTGATAACCAAGGTATATCAAGTTCAAATAATTTTCCAACTTCTCCATTTTTAAAAATTTCTATATCTATATCCCACTCTTTTGAAATAATTAAAGGGATATTTATATTTGCTATTTGTATTATAGGCTCTAATTTTAACTCTTTTAATAAATTACAATTTAAACTAATAACATCACTTATATTGTTATAGCCTATCCATTCTAAACCTATTTGATAAGATTCATTTGCTGGATATGAAAATATTGGTTGAATATAGAACCATTTTTTATGCTCAGTTGCTCGCCCTAATCTTTTTGATATAATTCTAACTACATCTAAAGTACTATCTGCTCTTAAAGCTAAAGAGTTGTTTGATTCATCACTTAAAGTAATTAAATTTTTACTATCATCAATACTTTGATGTTGTGAATATGAAAAGTTTGGAGTAAGTATCTCTTCAAATCCTTCATTCATTAAAAAAGTGCTAGCTTTATTTTCTAATTCTCTTTTAGCTTTGGCAATTGAGCCAAAATAAAGTCTACTTCCGGTTGGTATTTCATGTTCAAAAATCATTTTAAGAATTTATCTCCATAAATACTTTATTTGCTGTTCCATCAAATGTTCTTATAGCTAATTCATCTAATGCTTTTTCTATAGCATTTACAGCCCAAACTGCTTCATAGTCTGCAACAAGACCCATATGATTGATTCTAAATATTTTACCTTTTAAATGATCTTGACCACCTGCTATATTTAAATCAAACTTTTCTTTTAAAACTTTTCTTACTTCATTTGATTTTTCACAATAAATAGTTGTCATAGCATTTGCAGGAACTGTAGGATAAACTTCTAATCCAATAGCACTCAATGCTTCTCTAGTTGCTTTTGCTCTTAAAGCTGTTTTTTCATATAAACTATCAAAACCATCTTTTTTATTTTTGATAAAATAGCCCCTAAACCAATTATCAAAGTTGTTGCAGCAGTATAAGCTGTTGTATTTGTTTTTTGTTTTTTAATCTCTGAAGCTAAATTAAAATAATACCCTTTAGATGATTTTTCTATTTTTGTAACTGCTTCATTACTAAATCCAATCATAGCAAGACCAGGAGGAAGCATAAGTGCTTTTTGGCTTCCTGTAATTAGTGCATCTATATTTTTAGTATCTATTTTTTCAACACCAACTGCTGTAATTCCATCAGCAATTATCATGATGTTTTTATTTATATTTTTTACTGCTTCTGCTATACTTTCTACAGGATGTCTTAATCCTCCTGCACTTTCGCATACTTGAATAAAAATAGCATCAATATCACTATCTTTTTTAATAGCTTCTACTATCTCTTCTTTAGAAGCTGGTATATTCCACTCATGTTTAATTTCAGTATTTGGTATATTATGTGCTTGACAAATTTTACCAAATCTATCACCAAATTTCCCACTATTAATTGTTAAAGCTTTTTTTCCAGTAAGGTTTGTAACACAAGCTTCCATAGCTCCTGTTCCAGATGATGCTAACATAACAACTTCAGGCATGTCCAATATTTCTAAAAGTAATTCTCTTGTATTTTTAAATATATTTTCAAATTCTGGTGTTCTATGGTGAAGTGTCTCGTCGGCCATTGCAGTTCTTACAAATTCTGGTACTGCGGTTGGTCCAGGAGTTAAAAGCATAATCGTCCTTTAAATAATTCATTATTTTAGTAGTGATTATACAAAAAAGTATATAAAAATCTTATAAAAGAATATATTAATGTAGATTAATATTTTTTAATAATCATCTTTTAGTGAGATAAGTTTAGCAATAGCTTCATTTGCTTTTCTAGTTCTATCAAGTCTTTCTTCATGTAGTGCTTTTAAAGAAGTTAAAGTTTCTATTTTTTCATGATCAATATTAGACTTAATTTGTATAGCTTTTCTGTTATTAGATGCTCCTGCAATAGCTGACCATTTTTCTTTATTATTTATATAAATTTTTGAAGATGAACTTGTGGCATTTTTACTAAATGCTATAACATCTCCTTCATGTAAATTTAATAACTCTTTTACAGAAAGATCCGTTTCAGCAAGAATCGCTTCTATTTTCATTTGAGAACCAGACATAAGAGCATTTATATCTCTTTGTTTACTAACTTTTCTATTTTTTGCTTCTGCAAATATTTTTTCTACAATAATATTTAAGAGTGATTCAATATAAGAAATAGGATAACAAATAGATAAAAACCCTGCTTCATCATCAATAGTTATTTCAAACACAACAAGTAAAACTATCTCATGATCTGAAATAATTTGAATTGCATTTGCATTAGTATCCATACTTTCAGTTTTAAAATTAATAGTTGATACATCATCCCATGCTTTTTTTAAATGTTTTATTATTAATTGATAAAAATGATCAAATACTTCTAGTTCTATTTCAGTTAACTCTTTTTCTGTAGAATCAGTTAAAGTACTATCTCCATTTCCAAGTAAATGGGCAATAATTTTATGACTAATTGCAGGATTACATTCCATTACAATTCTACCTTCTAAAGGTTTAATGGAAAGGGTATTAAGACTTGTAATTTGAGGGATGGATAAGATAAATTCGCCATAGGTCATCTGCTCAATACTATAAAGCTTTACATCAACTATTTTTCTAAGCATAGCAGAAAGCTCACTAATAGTTGATCTTAACATTTTATCATGTAAAGCGTTAAATGCTTTCATTTGATCTGCTGATATTCTATTTGGTTTTTTAAAGTCATAAATTGCATAACTTTTATCTCTACTTGCTGGACCTACATCATCAGGTATCTCTTCTAAACCACCATCTTCATCGGCTATATCTAAAAGCGCATCAATCTCATCTTGACTTAAAAACTCTGCCATATTATTTTACCATCTCAACATCTGCATTAATAGCCCCAAGACTATCAATCATTCTAATTGTTTCTATAATCTCTTTGATATCTACTTTCATTGTTTTCATAGCTCTCATAAGATCTGAAACTGTAGGTTGACTTCTTGTATTTATAAGAGCATTATCAATATCAACAACAACTCCAGGTATTTTCTCAATCTTTGTTTCATCTCCTACATCAATTCCATTATTTAAGGCATTATCCCAACCCTTATCATCTAAATCTGATTTTTTAATTCTCAGAGTAAAACCTTTTCTTGAAACAGTTACTGGACCTATTGTTATATCAGCACCTGCGACTATTATCTCTTTTACAGGATCAATTATGACTTTTTTCTTAATCATCGTATCAATATTTATATTTTGTATTTCTGATATAAATCTTATTATTGAGATGTCTTTTGGTTTTATTACTTCTATTGTTCTAGTATCATATGCAGTTGCAATCTTTTGACCAAATTTTTTATTTATCTTTTCTTCAGCAACTGATGCAATTTTTGCATTTTGTTCTAATAAACTAAGAGTAATATACTTTTCATCTCTTAAAGAATATTCAACTTCATTTTCTACAATCGCACCATCATAAATATAACCTGTTGTTTCCATACCACCATTAGCTACGATACCACCTTGCCCTAAAGCATAAACTTTTCCATCAACACCTTTTAGTTGAGTTAAAAGTAATTGTCCACCATCAATAGATTTTGCATCTCCAATTGAAGATACTTTTAATTTTAATTTATCACCTTGCCTTGCAAAAGGTGGTAATATAGCAGTTACCATAACTGTAGCTATATTTTTTGACTTTATAGAAGAGGCTGGTATTTTAATATAAGAATTTCTTAAAAGGTTTTGTAATGACTGCATTGTAAACTGACTTTTGTCACCAGTTCCTGCTAAACCTACAACTAAACCATGTCCTATTAATTGATTTTCTCTAATTCCTACAATATTAGATATATCTTTAATAGTTTGAGCATAAATAGTTAGTGAAAGGGAAATAACAAATAAAATATTTTTCAAAGTTTTGCATCCTAATACTATTTTAAATTGAAAACATTTTATCTAAACTTTAATAAAAGATAGATATAATAAAAGCAAATAATTTAAGAATAGGGTTTATTTTGAATATATACATTTATGGTGGACTGACTTTTAAAATGGAAATTCATAAAATTTTAGATCATGGTAATATTAGATTTAAAATTGGTGAAGGTGAAGTTATCGATGTTGAATACCTTTATAATCTTGAAGAACTTATAGAAAAAGACCCTACTCAAATATTTCTAATAGATCAAAATAAAATAATAGAATACGATATATTATCAAAAGTTTTTAAATTTTTAATACCCAAAGATGGTATAAGTAAAAAATATCTAGATCATCATGGTATGGGAGATATTAGTGTTAGAAGCTATAAAGATTTAATGATACATATAGAAAAAAGATTTGAAGCTTTAGAAAATGTAAAACCAAAAGCTCATGAAATCACTACTATTGATGATATGCTTGAAAATGATACACTTGAAGCAATCAACGAATCGCTTAAAGATTAACTTAAGGAGTTAAATATGGCAGATGAACTATCAGAACTTGACGAACTAATCGAATCAGATGTACTAGAAGCATTAGGGGAAGAGGTTCCTGTTGTAGAAGGTGACAAAATTGAGGAATCTTCATCAGAAGAAGTAGTTGATGATAAAGAATCTGATGATATTAAAATTGAAGACTTTATTGAAGAAAATGAAACTACAGAAGATAATAGCAATTCAGAAGATATTGATGAACTATTACAAGAGATGGCTGATTCTAGCGAAGATACACAAATTGATGATATTCTAGATGAAGTTGATAATAAACCTGAAGAGATAACTGAAAGTACTGATGATTCAAGTGAGATTGATGAACTATTAGAAGAAGTAGCTGATTCTAATCAAGATACAGTTACTGAAGATATTAAAATTGAAGACCTTGAAGAAGAAACTGAAGCAACAAATAGTGATGATTCAAGTGAGATCGATGAACTATTAGAAGAGGTAGCTGATTCTAATCAAGATACAGTTACTGAAGATATTAAAATTGAAGACCTTGAAGAAGAAACTGAAGCAACAAATAGTGATGATTCAAGTGAGATCGATGAACTATTAGAAGAGGTAGCTGATTCTAATCAAGATACAGTTACTGAAGATATTAAAATTGAAGACCTTGAAGAAGAAACTGAAGCAACAAATAGTGATGATTCAAGTGAGATCGATGAACTATTAGAAGAGGTAGCTGATTCTACTGAAAATAATGAAGAAGAAAGTTCTATAGATGATTTATGGGATAAAGCTATGGATGAAGAGGAAGCCAAAATACCTAGAGAAAAAGGCTCTCAAGAAGTTATAAGTTTGTCAAATAATGATGTATCAACAAACTCTATTGCTACATTACTTTCAGAACTTCTTAAAAATAAAACTATAGAGATTACAATTAAAATAAAAGATTAAAATGGATTTAGTAGCAATATCTCAAAGTACTGTAAAAATCATATTATTATTAGGACTCCCCTCTTTAATTGTTAGTATGATTATTGGTCTAATTATTAGTATATTTCAAGCAGTAACACAAATTAGTGATGCATCACTAGCATTTGTTCCTAAAATGATTGTTGTTTCTATATTTATAGTTGCATCTCTACCTTGGGTTGGAGATCATATAGAACAATATACATTTGATCTTTGGGATATGATTATATTATTTGGAAAAACACAATGATTGATAAGCTATTTAATCTAAAACAAAAACAGATAAATCAACAAATACTATTAAAACAACAAGTACTATCAAAAGTTGAAGATATTGATAAAGAACTTATATCTACAAATCATTCATTAAACAGTGCAACTGTAAATGTTATGGGAGCGATATCTGACTTTAGGGTTCTGCAAATTCATAAAGAAACAATGAAAGAGCATATGGTAAAACTAGGTGAGAAAAAAATGTACTATCTAAAACAAATCGAACAATTTGATAATATAATTGTCTCTTTAAATAGAGAAAGTGAACAATTTAATTATATTTTACAGGAACAAAAAAAAGCGAAATTAAAAGAAATAACAAAACAAGAAGAGATTGTAGCTTCAGAATATATGCAAACAAAATATATGCAAAATAGGAAAATAAATGATTAATAGACTATTTATTTATATTCTTATTTTATCAAATATCTCGTTCGCTATAAATGTTCAAGAGGGTTATCTTTATAAAGAGAAACAAGAACTTATCGAAATAAAAGATGAACTAAATGAATTTTATGAACAAAAAGAATTAGAGTATCAAAAAAATAAAGCTGAATTAGAAAAAATTCAAAGAAATATAAAAGATGCAGAAGATAATATAAAAAAAATAAAAGATGAAAATCAAAAAGTACTAGATGAAATAAATAGAGTAATAACATCAAAAGCTATGTCAATGTATGACAAAATGAAGCTTGGTGTTGTAGTTAATATATTTAATGAAATGATCAAAAATGGAAGAATTGATGAAGTATTTGATATAATGATTCGTATGAAAGATAAAAGAGTGATGAAAATATTAAAAAAATTTGATACTAAAACATCTGCTCTTTTAATGAAAAAAATGAGAATTTTAAAAGATGAAACTAAAAAGTAGGAGAAAATAGCTATGGCTGAAGAAGAAGTTGAGGGGAAAAAAAGCGGTAATCCAATGGTAATGATATTAGTAATACTAATTGTTGTTTTACTACTAGCTGTTGGAGGAATAGGTTATTTTATGTTTTCAAAGGGATTATTTAATGATCAACCACAAAATATGCAACAACCAACAACTGAAAAAGTTATGGAAAGTAAAAAAGAAGATATCGGTGAAACATTTAAAGCAAATATCGATAGTTTAGTTTTAAATATAACTGATGCAAAAGGTAGAGCAAAGTTAATGAAACTATCTTTTACTCTAAAAACCATAGAACCTTCAATAGAAAGTATTTTAGAAGAAACAAAAGCAGAAATTGTTGATTCTGTTATAAGACAAGTTAGTGCAAGAAGTAGTGAAGAGCTTTTAACAGTAGGTGGAAAAGCTATGTTAAAAGAAGAGATGATAGATGAAATTAATAATATATTAAATGACGCTATTCCTGAAGGGGATGATGATAGAGCTAGAAATGCAGTTGTTGATATATTTTTTACATCATTTGTAATTAAATAGAAAGTATTAATAGATGATAGTTATAGTTCAAAATACTGATAAAAAGAGACTTTTAGTAAAAACATTATCTGTAGTATCTCTTATTACTATGTTTTGGCTATACTATGGACATATGAGTGATAGATTTCAAGAACAAAATACAAAACTTCTTACAAAGATTGAAAAACACGAAGAAAAAAATAAAAAGATAAATTCAAAAGCTATAAAACTAGAAAAAACTATATATAAAGAAGCAGTTGTTATTGTTAATCTTATTGAACAAAAACATGTACAATCAATAAAAATAGTTAAAGACAAACTTCTAATAGTATGTGATTTTAATACAAATATAGAACCTCTTCTTATAAGATATGGAGTAAATGCAATGGTAAAAAGTACAGAGAAGAATTTAAAACTAGCACTTGATTTAAGAACTATTGTGGAGAATAAATATGAATCTTAAATTATTTGTTATTTTGTTACCAATAGTATTTATAATTATAGGATGTACAGCTACTAAAGAAAAAATTAATATTGATACAAAACCAAAACTTCAAGTACCCAAAAAAGTAGTTCCTATAAAAAAAAGAAAAGGTACCTTGTATTCAAGAAGTGGAGCATCTTTATTCTCTGATAAAAAAGATCTACAAGTAGGTGATATAATTCAAGTACTAGTTTCAGAAACTTTAACAAATGAATCTGAATCAAAAAAAACAACTTCTAAAGCAAACAATACAGGTATAAATGGTGGACTTTTTACACCTGCGGCTAAATCAAGTACAAATACTAAATCAAAAATTGATAGTTTAAATAGTGTATTAGGTATTAGTTTAAGTGGTTCTTCAAACAATACCTTTACAGGGAATACTAAAAATGAAACAGATGAAGAGTTTGTAACAACAATATCTGCTGTTATTGAACAAACTTATCAAAATGGAAACTATTTTATTAGTGGCACAAAAGAGATATTAATAAGTGGACAAAAACAAATTATAAAAGTAAGTGGTGTAATTAGACCTTATGATATAAGTCCAGATAATACAATTAAATCAAATCAGTTGGCTAATCTTAAAATTTTATATGATAAAAGAGGAGATGAAATGGATTCTATAGAGAAACCTTGGGCTAGCAAAATTTTAGAATCTATTTCACCTTTTTAATCTAATTTTAAGAATTGTTGGAATAAAATGTTAAAATGAAATAGGGGTATAAGATGTTAAATATACTTAATGTAGCACAAACTGGACTTCACGGATCAAAAACTCAAGTTGAAAATGTTATGACAAACATTGCAAATGAAAATGTTGCAGGTTATAAAAAAAGAGTCGTAGATGTATCAGAACTGAGCCATGTCGATGGAAGAATGACTGGTAGAGGGTTGTTCGTAGATGGAGTATCTAGAGTAACTAATATCTATATGTATCAAAATCTTGTAAGAGAAGAAGCTAGATTTAATGATACAAAAACATTAAACTCTATGTTAGAAAATGTAGAATCAATATTTTTTGAAACTGAAAACTCTGGATTATCAGCAGATTTAAATAGATATTTTAAATCAATGGAAAACTTAAGAACAAACCCTACTAATACTATTTATAAAAGTGATGTAACTAATAATGGTAATATTCTAGTAAAAAATATAAAAACTTTATATGATAATGTTGAAAAACTAGAATCAAGTTATAAAAATGAAGCTGAAATTGCAGTTAGTGAAATTAATAATATATTAAAAAGTATAGGAGATATTAGTAAAAAAATAGCCGATGCTACAACACCTAGAAATGATCTTCTTGATAAAAGAGATCAATTAGAAAAAGAATTAGCAAAATATATAGATGTTGAAATATATAGAGAAGGTAGTTATAGATTAGATATTGGTGGAGTAACAGCTGTTAGATTTGATACAAATGTTCATGAAATAAAACTAGTTGAAAACTATACTCCACAAAAAGATGCATATATCTTAAAACCTGGTGATACAGGATATGATCCTGCAGTTGAAAAAAGTAATTTAATAGATACAGCTACTTGGGGGAATGCTATAATTCTTCCAACAACCCAAGAGATACAAAATATACCAATGTCTGGAACGGCATCAGGACAAGTGTCGTTTTTAGGAACACCTGTAGGTGCTTCTGTAGCAGGAGATGATACACCAACAACGATAGGCAGAATCGTAGCTGATTCTGTAGCTATAATTGCAGCATGGAATACAGCAAAACCCTTCAAAAGAGATAGCTGCTGGTGGTTTAGTAGCTGTTGATTTAGATGGTGATGCAATCAATGATGCAATACAAATAACTTACGCAAATACAGAAGGTAATGTTCCTGATATTACAGCAAATACAAGTAGTGGTATATCATTTGCAACGAGTATAGAAAGTACAAGAGGTGGTACTACAAGTGGTATCCCAGAGGTACAAACTATGGCTATTACAGGAGATGTAACTGCCGGTGGAGTAACTACAGGTCAAGTATTTTTCCTAGGAACAGCTGTCGGTGCTTCTGTGGCTGGTGATACTCCTACACAAACTGCAACAAAAATTGCTGCTGCTTGGGCTGCAGATACAAATGGTATTCAAACAAATTGGAATAATGACCCCTCAAATTCAAATAAACAAATAGATACTATTACAGCTGATGCCTCAGGAAACTTAACTATTACATATAAACCTCATATGGGAGATGTCGCTGTTATAGATGAAACTACAAGTAGAGGTATGATTTATAATAGAACTATTGAAACAACTGAAGGTAGGGGTGAAGATAGTATAAGTTATACTTTAGATAATACACATAATATCACAGTTACAAATGGTGAAATTCTACTTGATGCCAATGGTATTCAAGTAGATTTAAATGGAGATTCTGTACTTGATGCAAGAGATAATGTAAATAGTGAAAATGCTATTAATGCATTAGTTTATAAAATTAATAACCATAAAGATATCTCACAAACAGTAACTGCATATAATGGTAAATATGAATTAGATGCCGATGGTAATAAAATTTTAACAAATAACCCTTTACATAGTAAATATGATGCAGGGAATCCTAATAAAGATAGATATTTATATATAGAAGCTGATACAGATGGAGAAGCTGGAAAGTTTGTAGGTGAAATAGTTGTACATGATAATGCTAATACAGATACAGACCCTTTATCTTCTACTTTTGGAAAGTACATAGGTGTAGATATACCTAAGGACACTGTTTTAAGTGAAGAAGGGATTGATGATATTCATGTTGAAATTTATGACCAAGAGATAAACTTAAGTGGTGGTATGCTTAAACCTGTAATAGATAATATAAAAACAAACTCTGATAATAATAAGTTTGCTGAGTTTAAAAATATGTTAGATCAATTTGCTAAAAAATTATCTGATTATTCTTCTGCATTTATAGAAACTTCTCCAGATACTTATATAGATGGACGAGACGCATCTCAAATAGACCCTAACTCTTCAAAAATGATAAATATTGGCCTATTTAATGGTGCCGATGTAAGTTCATTAGAATTTAATGATTCAGCAATAAATACTCTAGACCAACAAAAGCTTGATTATTTAGCAACAATGCAATGGAGAGAAAATATTGATTTTAATGGTACAGGTCAAGATAATACATCATTTGCAAAATTTTATCAAACAATTAGAGTTAATGTAGCAGATACAAGAGAAAATGTTATTTTTGATCAAAAGGCACAAGAAGCAGTAAAAGAATCTATTCAAACAACTTATGACAAATTAACAAAAGTTGATAAAGATGATGAGCTGGTTGAACTTATAAAGTTTCAATCAGCATATGAGGCAAATGCAAAAGTTATAACAGTTATAGATGAATTATTATCAGTACTGTTAAATATGAAAAGATAATTAATATCTTATAAAAGGAGTTTATTATGGCAGATTATGATTTACTAGGAAGTTTTAGCACAGGTGGAGCAAAAAATCTAAATGCAGATTTAATTAATAAGTTAAAAGAAGCAGAAAAAAAATCTGTACTTTCAACAATAGATAGACAACTTGAAAATATAACAGGAGTAGATGCAGATACTGGTGATAAGCTAGATGATATAAATGGTGAGTCTGATATTTTTACACAATTAAAAGTACAAACTTTAGATTTAATGACAAAAGCATCAGTTTTTGATCTTGGTAGTGGTCAAACGAATGCATTTGATATTGTTTCAGCTTCTACAACAGGAGAAGCTGCTATTTTTGATGCGGTTGATATTGGCGGATTAGAAGAAGGAACAAATAATATTACAATATCACAACTTGCCCAAAGAGAAGTACATCAAAGTGTATCATTTAATGGAACACTAAAAGATACGGGTATGTCAGCAGTTGACCAATCAACTTTAGCAGCTATGCAATCAGCAAAAATATCAATTCAAACTATTGATAGCTCTTTAACAGGTAAAGCAATAAGTAAAAGTGTAGTAAATACAGATACCATAAGTGGAAGTATTACTATTGGAGGAACAACCTTTACAAATGATGGAGTAACAGCTGGTCAAACTACTTATCAAGACTTAGTAAATCAAATTGATGCAGATCCTGCATTTAGTGCTTCTATTGGAACAGATGGAAGAATAGTTATATCAAATGAACCAGATTCAACAACTGCTATTGCAATAACAGGTGATACATTTGGATTAGAACTTGATGGTTTTAACTATAAAACACATGATTTTGATTTAATTACAGATCAAACTGTTACAAATCTTGCAGATGTTACAGTAAAATCTGTATCTCAACTTGCAGCGGAGATAAATGCAACTGATGAATTTATCGCCTCTATTGAAAATGTAGGACCAGATCAATATAAACTCGTAATAAAAAGTACCGATTCTGGTCAAAATAATTCTATGAAGATTTCTCAAACAAATATGGACTTAGGTCTTAATGATGAGGCAAAAAGTAAAGCTGTAACATCAACAGATGTAAAAGCTGGTAGTATTACCATAAATGGTACGACTTTTACAAATGATGGAGTAACACCAGGTCAAACAACATATGAAGACTTAAGAGCTCAAATAGATGCTGATCCAAATTTTACAGCAACATTTGAAGATGGAAAACTTGTAATTAAGAATCTAGATGGGCTAAGTACTATTGAAGTTACAAATGATACATTTAGTTTAGACTTTGGAGCTTCAAGCCAAACACAAAAAGCACAGAACCTAAAAGCTAATGTTGATGGAATCGATTATAATATTGATTCAAATACTTTAACAATACAAGGTAATCTTACTATGACAGCTGTTAAAGTTGGAGATGCTACTATTAATATAAAAAAAGACAATACTCAAATTTTAAATAGTTTAAATGCACTTATTGAAAGTTATAATACATTAGTTCAACAAGTTACAGATGCTACAGGTGCAGATTCAACACTATCAGATCAGTCTACTATTAGAGGTATGTTAAATGATATAAAAGAGAAAATTTTTAAAAGTTATGGAGAAAATGGTGATTTAAATTTATTTAATTATGGATTAGCTATAGACATAGAAGGTAAATTATCATTAGATTCTACTAAATTTGCTAAAGCTTTAACTGATAATTATGATGATATAAAAGATTTATTATTGGGTAACACAACTGATGCAGATCTTGCACAAACAGATTCTACTAAATTTGTAGGATTAGGAGCAGAATTACAAGATTATTTAGATGACTTAGATACTCTTAATACAGGAACACTAAGTAGATATGAAGATAGTATAACTGAAAGAAAAAAGAATTTAGAGGAAGAAAGAAAAGAATCTATTGAGAAGTTAGATGCTAAATACCAATCAATGTCTGCTCAGTTTGCTCAATATGCATCAGTTATATCTCAGTTCGAGTCTTCATTTTCTGGATTGAAACTAATGATTGACCAATCTGTATCATCTAGCTAATTATATGTTTGTTAAATACTTAATCTACTTTAAGTATAATTATATTATACTAAACAATATTATTTAGTATTTGGAGGAACTATGGGTATTGAGATGTACAACCAACAGGCGGCAACGACTGATGATCCATATATGCTTATATTAAAACTATATGAAGGTTTACTAAGATATCTATCATTTATAGAAAATGCTATAGAAAATGATGATATAGAAGCTAAATTTGAGTATATAAATAAATGTATAGCTATATTTGATGAGTTAAGAAATATACTTGATTTTGATGGTGGGGATGTGGCATATTACTTAGATGGCTTATATTTATACCAAATTGAAACTTTATTTAGTGCAGGTGTTGATAACAATTTAAATGCAATCTCTCAAGTAAAAAAAGTTGTTACAGGACTAATAGAAGCATGGAAAGAAGAAGTAGGTCTTTAGAAGCCTTAAATCAAATAATCTACATAGATTCACTTGATGATGATTTAAGAGCAGAAAGATTAGCTCATTGGTCGACTGAATATTTAGTTGATACAAAAATCGAAGAGTTTGATCTTGAAATTGAAGATTTAGAAAAATTATCTGAACTTTTTTATAAAAATGTAATTTTTTTAAAAAAGTATATTAATAAAATACAATCAGATTTAAAAGAATATAATAAAATAAAAGAGTTTTTAAACGAATAAAACAAAAACTCTTTTCTATTTTACCACCAAATCATTGCAACAGCTGTTGTTAAAAAAATTGCTAAAAGATTAAACATTATCCCATAACTGGCCATATCTTTTATACTTAATACTTTACTACTCATTGCTATTGCATTAGGTGGAGTTGCTATAGGAAGCATAAAAGCATAACTTGCACAAATAGTTGCAACCATTAGTATAAGATTTGTATCAATATTTGAAGCCATTCCTAGTGAATATATAATTGGTAATGCTATTGATATAAGGGCTGTATTACTCGTAACTTCAGTTGTAAAAGTAATAAGTGAAGCAACTATCAAAATAAGAATAATAGGGTTTAATTCGGTAAGCCCTAAAAGTAATTGAGATATAGCTTGTGCTAACCCTGTTGAACTAAATGCTGCTGCTATAGAGAACCCTGCTCCAAATAAAAATATTATCTCATAAGGCATTTTTTTACTATCTTCCCAAATTAAAAAACCAAACTTTGGTAACATCATAGCTAAACCAAATCCAAGTAAAATACCTGCTTCACTAACTTTAAAAAATGAATTTACAAAAAGAACTATAACTAAGAAGCCAAGTATTTTTAAAAGTCTTTTTTGATCATTATCTAATAGAGTATTATTACTTAGTTCATTTTCTATTTGTTCTTTAGCTACTCCAATAGATAATATATAAGGAACTATTACTAACATGATAGCTGCAAGAGGGATTGTCTTAAACATCCAAGTTACAAAGGTTAGCATTTCAAGATTATTATCTGATAAAAACCCCATTAGAATTAAATTTGGTGGAGTTCCAATAGGAGTAACAATCCCTCCAATACTTGCCCCATATGCAATAGCAAGTACAAACCGTATTTTTAATTTAATAATATCAGTTAAAAATAGTGCTATAGGCATTAATAATAATGCTGTAGTAGTATTTGAAAGTAATGAACTCAAAAAGGCAGAAGTGATAGCTAAGGCAAATATAATACCTCTTGCACTAGAAGGAAAAATATTTAAAAGTTTATTTGCAATGACTTTATGAAGACCTATTTTTTCAACAGCTATTGCTAATAAAAAACCACCTAAAAATAAAAATATTATAGATTTTGAATAATTTACCGTTGTAGCTTTTGTAGATAAAATTTCTAAAGCAGGAAATAATATAATAGGTAAAAGAGAGACTACCCCTAAAGGTAAAGCTTCATTAGTCCACATAGCAACTAAAAATACTACTGCACCAATTAATCTTGCTTGAGTTTCATCAAAAACTATACCAGCACTAAAATAACCTATTAAAGCTAATATTAGTGATATTAAAATATTTTTGTAACTGTTATTCATATCTTTTTTACCTTTATAAACTTCTACTATTTTAATAAAGTATAGTTACAACTTTATATCTTAATAATTTAAACCAACAACGTCTCTTATTATTTTCATTTTCTCTTGAGCTATTTTTCTAGCTTTAGTAGCACCATGAGCTAAAATCTCTTTTACCTCTTTTGGATTATTCATATAGTGTTCTCTTCTTTGAGCGTAAGGTTCAAAGTGTTCATTTATTTTATCCATTAAAGCTATTTTAAAATGACCATACCCTTCACCAGGTGTTGAATATCTTTTTTGCATATCTTGTAGTTCATTTTCATTCATAAATAGTTCACATAATCTATAAACATTACAAGTTGCATATTCTTTTGGCTCATGTAACTCTTTTGAATCTGTTACTATTTTCATAACTTGCTTTTTTAACTGTTTTTTTGTTCCAAACATATCAATAGTATTTCCATACGATTTTGACATTTTTGCCCCATCAGTTCCAGGAACTGTTGCAACAATCTCATCAACTTTAGATTCTGGCATAACTAATATATCACCATAAGCATTATTAAATGTATTTGCAATATCTCTTGTCATTTCTACATGTTGAATTTGATCTTTTCCTACTGGAATTATATTTGAATCAAACAATAAAATATCTGCAGCCATTAAAACAGGATAAGAAAATAAACTATGATTTGCACCAATTCCACGAGCTGTTTTATCTTTATAACTATGTGCTCTTTCTAATAAACCCATTGGTGTGTGATTAGATAAAATCCAATATAACTCTAATACTTCTTGAACATCACTTTGTACCCAAAAAGTTGATTTTTCAGGATCCATTCCTAAACTTAAAAAATTTACCGCTGCTTCAAAAATATTTTTTTCTAAAATCTCTTTATCTTTTACTGATGTTAAAGCATGGTATGAAGCTATAAATGCAAATAATTCTCTACTGCCTTGACCATCATCTTGAGACTCTATCATCTTTTTTATCATTCCAAAGTAATTACCAATATGTATAGTACCACTTGGTTGAATTCCACTTAATATTCGCAAAAATTATTCCTTAGTTTGTTTTTGATATAATAGCAAAAATTTATAGAGGTTTAGATGAAACAATTTTTTAGATATATTTTTGTAGGTACCTTAGCTTTTATACCACTTTTAATTGTTATTCAACTAATAGTTTTTCTAAATGAACTTAGTGTTAATCTATTTACTTATGTATCTTCTTATACAAATAGTAGTGCTTATACTTTAATATTATTTACTATTACAATATTACTATTAGCAGCTATTGGTTCGTCTATAGAAAAAGCCGGTAAATCATTTTTAGTTTCGGCTATAGATAGACTACTTGCAAAAGTTCCTGCAATAGGAACTATATACTCTATATTAAAAAAAATAACAGAACTATTTAAACCAAATAGTAAAGATGTAAAAAAAGAAGTGGTATTAGTAGAATACCCAAAAGATAATTTATGGGTACCTGCATACGTTCTAAGTAAACATAAAGAGGTATATGTGCTATTTGTACCAACTAGTCCTAACCCAACTAGTGGTTATACAGTAATAGTACATAAGGAAAAGTTAAAAGCAACATCTTTAAGTGTGGCAGAAGCTAGTCAGTTTATAGTAAGTATGGGTGCTGATTTTATAAAAAAAGAAGAGATATCAAAAATTATAGAAGATGATATAAAAGATAAAGGGAATAAAAACATATGATAGATATAAAACTATTACAAAAAGATTTTGATGGTGTTAGTAATGCTTTAGAAAAAAAAGGTGTTACAAAAGATATTTTAGAAAATTTAAAAGTTGATGTAGAACAAGCAAAAGAAAAAAGAAAAGCTATGGAATCAACACAAGCTGAACAAAATCAACTATCACAACAATTTGGTTCATATAAAAAAGAAGGAAAAGATATAGCCCCTTTACAGGCTCAAATTGGTGAACTAAAACAAAGAAAACAGCAATTAGAAGATGAAGTTAGAACTCTTGAAGAAAAGATGGAAAACTTTGCTATGGGGATACCAAATATTCCAGATGAAAATGTACCTCTAGGACTAAGTGAAGATGAAAATGTTATTTTAGAAACACTTGGAGAAAAACCAACTTTTACTTTTGAACCAAAAGAGCATTGGGAACTTGGTGAAAATAACGGTATGATAGATTTCACAAGAGGTGTAAAACTAGCAAAGAGTAGATTTAGTGCGCTTAAAGGTGTTGGAGCAAGATTAGAAAGAGCACTTATTAACTACTTTTTAGATTTTAATCGTGAGCGAGGCTTTGAAGAGTGGTATGTTCCATTTATGGCAAATACAAATGCACTTCTTGGCACTGGTCAACTACCAAAATTTGAAGATGATTTATTTAAAATAGAAGGGGAAGATTTATATCTTATTCCAACAGCAGAAGTAACACTTACAAATCTTTACAATGATGAAATAGTAGTAACGGAAGAACTTCCTATGCTTCTTACATCTTACACTCCTTGTTTTAGAAAAGAAGCAGGTAGTGCAGGACGTGATACAAGAGGTATGATAAGACAACATCAATTTGATAAAGTTGAGATGGTAGCTATTACAACACAAGAACAATCTGAAGAGGTATTTGAAAAAATGGTAGAGTGTGCAAGTGATTTGCTGTCTTCTTTGGGTCTTGCTCATCAAAAAGTGCAATTATGTACTGGTGACCTTGGATTTAGTGCAACTACTACTATTGATTTAGAAGTATGGTTACCAGGACAAAACACTTATAGAGAAATCAGTTCAATATCAAATACTAGAGACTTTCAAGCAAGACGGGCAAAAATAAGATACAAAGATGGAAAGAAAAATATTCTTTGCCATACACTAAATGGATCTAGTTTAGCAGTTGGACGAACTTTAGTGGCTATCATGGAAAACTATCAACAAGAGGATGGAACTATTGAAATTCCTGAAGTTTTAAGAAAATACATGTAACAATATGAAATTAAGACTAGATATATTAAATTTCGTAAAATATATGTAAATTAATATTAGGGAAAAAAAGTGACATTAAAAGATATTACAAAAATCACAAAAGACTTCAATGTCCTTTTTGTTGAAGATGATACCATGGTACAAGAAGTTACGATAAGTGTTCTAAAATCTTTTTTCCCGAATATAGACTTAGCTTTAAATGGCCAAGAAGGTCTAGACAAGTTTAATCAAAATAATTATGACCTAATCATAACTGATCTTGCCATGCCAAAGCTTCATGGTACTGATATGATAAAACAAATTAAACAAGTAAATCCAAATATTTATATAATAGTTTTATCTGCTATAGATGACCATGACTATGTAATAGATACTATGAAATTAGGAATTGATGGATATCTTTTTAAACCATTGATGTTCGATAAATTCTTAGATATATTAGAAACTATAGTTCAAAGAGAAAATGTAAATGGCAAACTTTCTCTTTATAACCAAAGTATTGAAGAGCAAGTAGAGAAAAGAACCCAACATATCCAAGAAAAAGTAAATGTTGATAATCTTACACAGTTAGGTACTCTTGCTTCTTTAATATCAAAATTAGATAATAGTGATAACTTTAAATCACCTGTTATAATCCTTATTAATATAGATGCCTTTAATGTATTTAATCAACTATACGGTATCGAAATAGGAAATGAAATATTATTAAAACTTACAGATATTTTAAAAAACTATAACAAAGACAAAAGCTATGAAATCTTTAGAATAAATGCTGATGAATTTGTGCTTTTAGATTTAGTAGAGTATCTTGATATTGATAAATATGAAAAAGATATAAGTGAACTATTTTCAACTGTAGAAAACAATAAACTAAAAATTAAAAATGTAGAAGAACCAATCGAAATAGAAATAACAGCTGGTATATCATTTAGCTCATCACAATCTTTAAAAAAAGCGAATATGGCTCTTTTTGAAGCAAGAAGAAGAGGAAGAAAGTTTATAGGATTTACCTATGACTTAGACTATACTGAAGAGCTTGAATCAAACCTTTTTTGGCGACAAGAGATAAAACATGCTATAAAAGATGATAGAGTAGTTGCCTTTTATCAGCCAATCGTTAATAGAGATCAAAATATTATTCAGTATGAATCATTTATAAGAATCAAAAGAGAAAATAAAAAAGGGGAAATAGAATATTTTGCCCCTAGTGAATTTCTTGATCTTTCTATTATGACTAAACAATATTTACTTTTAACAAAGTTTATGATTGAAACAACACTAAAAAAAATGAAAAATGATAATATATCAATATCTATAAATTTAACATATCAAGATATCAAAAATGAAGATATATATAATATATTAAGAAATACTATTAAAGAACATCACTTAGAACATCAAACGGAATTTGATATTAGTAATAATGTAATATTTGAAATATTAGAAAATGAAGGTGTAGATTGTTATAAAACATTTTTAGAATTTATAAAAGAGTTTAAAGATATGGGAGTAAAAATAGCCCTTGATGATTTTGGTACTGGGTTTTCAAACTTTTCACATATAACTACATTATGTCCTGATTATATTAAAATCGATGGAGCATTGATAGAATCAGTACATACAGATAAAAAATCTTATGAACTAGTAAATGCTATTGTTAAATTTTCAAAAGAACTAAATATAAAGACTATAGCAGAACATGTTCAATCTAAAGAGATATTTGATCTTTTACATAAAATGGGAATAGATAAATTTCAAGGGTATTATTTTGGAATACCTAAAGAAAATATTTAATAATAGAGTAATCTTACTCTACTATTTTACTTTTTAGATTCTAAGATCTCTATTTTTTCAATCACATCTTCTTGTTGTATTGTATCAAGAACATCAAAACTCTCTTTATCTGTTACTTCAATACCACCAAATACTGTATGAGCACCGTCAAGATGAGGACAAGGAACAAAACATATAAAAAATTGACTTCCACCTGTATCTTTACCTGCATGAGCCATAGATAAACTACCTTTTTTATGTACTTGTTGTGGTGATTTTGTTTCACAAGCGATAGCCCAATCTGGACCACCAGTTCCTGTACCTGTAGGACAACCACCTTGTGCCATAAATCCATCTATAACTCTATGAAAAATCAAACCATCATAAAAACCATCATTTACTAAATGTGCAAAATTTGCAACTGTAGTAGGGGTATTTTGAGGCGTTAATTTAGTCCAAATAACACCTTTTGATGTTGTAAATTTTGCATATTGAAACTTATCTAACTCTTCACTAGATAAATCATACTCTTTTAATTCTTTATTAAATCCAAACATTTTTTTCCTTTAATTAATTTCATGAAGCTCTTTAAATAAATAAGCTTCTATTATATCTTCTACATATCTTTGTATTGGTGCAACTAATACTGCTATACCCTCTTCCATAAAGGGCCATACATATTCTTGTTGACTTTTTACAATTACTACTTCTACAAAATCAGTTATCTCTTCTCTTGATTGATAAAATTCTGAATTTATAACTTTTCCCTCTGTTAAATTTATTAAAAGCCAATAATTATTATCTTCAATTGAACTGATCTTGGCTTCTTCAAAATCACTATCATCAACAGGTATTAAAATATTCATTAGTAACTATCCTTTTGAATTATGAAGATATTATATTTTATATTTATAAAAATATTGCTTATATGTTTAATTTAGATATATATTCAGTATTTTATGTTACTTAACACTTATTATTAATCTTGTTTTAACATAGATAGTTTTACAATTATAAATAAATAATATTTTATTCATAAGGATAAGTTATAAATTAAAAGTATTACTAATTATTATCCCTTTATTCATACTCTTTTTAACCATTTCATTTTATTTAATCAATTTAAATAATCAAAATAGAATAAATACTATTTTAAATAACCATTCAAATACTATTCAAATATATTATGAAGTTTTACAATACAATCAAAAAACTACTGCAGATGTAACATATTTGGAAACTATTAATAATAAAACCTTTATGAATATATTTAAAGAAGCTAAAAAAGCTAAAGAAAATAAAAATATAAAACAACTTGATAAATTAAGAGATAAAACAAAACATCTTTTAGAAGATAAATATAAACTTTTACAGAAAAAAGGTATATTACAATATCACTTTGTGTTTCCAGATAATAAAGTATTTTTAAGGATGCATAAACCTAGTAGATATGGAGATGACTTAAGTTCGGTAAGAACTGACTTTAATTATACAAATACTACTTTAAAAACCATAAGAGGTTTTTCACAAGGAAGAACCACTCATGCTTTTAGAAATGTATATCCAATTATAAATAATAAAAATGAACACTTAGGAGCAATAGAGATATCTTTTTCAAGTGAACTTTTACAAAACTATTTTACAAATATAAATAAACTCCACACTCACTTTTTAGTTAAAAAAAATATATTTAAATCCCATGCTTGGAAAAGAGATGATTTAGTACTAAAGTATCAACAAAGTGCAGAACACAAAAACTATATGATAACTATGACAGATTCTCATTCAAAAGAAAAATGTATAAAAGACAATGCCATAAGACTTTCTTCAAAATTAGATAAAATAAACAATCTTGTAAATAATGGTAAAAAGTTTTCAATATATACTGTACTTAATAATAAAAATATAATATTATCCTTTTATCCAATAAAACATAATTTTACAAAAGAGATAGTTGCTTGGATAGTTTCTTATGATACAGACCCTTTAATAGATAAATCTATCCAAACAACAACTATTCTTAAAATATCTGCATTTATAGCTCTTATACTTTTATTTAGTTTTATATACTATATCATTAATCAAAAAAATGTCTTACGCGATTTAGTGGAAGAAAAAACATCTTCATTACAAAAAATGAATCGTGAACTTGAAGAGAGTGAACATGAACTAGAAATTTTAAATGAAAAATTAAAATATAAAGTACAAGATGAAGTAGATAAAAATAGAGAGAAAGATAAACTTTTATTTGAACAAACAAAAATGGCAGCATTAGGTGAAATGATAGCAAACATAGCTCACCAATGGAGACAACCTTTATCTGTAATATCTACAGGTGTTACAGGTATGCTTCTACAAAAAGAATTTGGGGTTTTATGTGATGAAGATTTTAAAAAAAACTGTCACACTATAAATGAAAATGCGCAATACCTTTCAAAAACTATAGATGATTTTAAAAATTTCATTCAAGGAAATAATAAAAAAGAACACTTCAATCTAAATGAAGCTATTGATTCTTTCTTAAATCTCGTTTCTTCTTCTGTAAAAAGACACAGTATTGAAGTGATAAAAAATATAGATAAAAATATACATGTAACAACATGGGAAAATGAATTAAGCCAATGTCTTATAAATCTTTTAAATAATTCAAAAGATGCCTTTAAAGGCAAGAAAATAAAAAGAATAATTACGATAGAAGGATATTTAGAAAACAATGAACTCATTATTAAATTTAAGGATAATGCAGGAGGAATTAGTGAAGATATTATCGAAAAGATATTTGAACCATATTTCACAACTAAACATAAATCCCAAGGGACAGGATTAGGTCTAAATATGACATATAGACTTATTACAGAAGGTATGAAAGGAAATATATCTGTTTATAATAGTACTTTTGAATATAATGGTGAAACTTACACTGGAGCTGAATTTATTATCTCTATTCCACTTTAATAAATACATTTATTTTATCTCTTATGAGATATAATTTATAAAACATATAAAGTGATTATACATATGAATAATATTTACAACTTTACACAACTAAAACTCATTGAAGATAAATATAATGGTATAACTATATGTAATTCTACTATTCCCTCAAATATAGAAGAATTTGAAAAAGAACTTGATACTATTTTACAAAATATAACAGACAAAAAACTACTTTGGATAAAACTATCTATAGAACAGTCACATTTTATACCAAGTCTTACAAAAAATGGTTTTAAATTTTATGATTGTGAAACACAAAATTTAACACTTTTAAAAAAACTTATCAATGACCCAATTATGCCAACTGCTACAAATCATACCTTAGGTGTAGGTGCAATTGTAATAGATAATGGAGAACTTTTAGTTATAAAAGATAGATTTCAAGAGGGATATAAACTTCCTGGTGGACATATAGATGATAGAGAAAATATATCTCAAGCATTACAAAGAGAGATAATAGAAGAGACTGGAGTAAAAGTACAATTTGAAGCTATAGTTAGTCTAGGTCATTTTTCTCCTGGACAATTTGGAGAATCAAACTTATATATACTTTGTCGAGCAAAAGCATTATCAAAAGAGATAAATATACAAGATTACGAAGAGATAATCGATGCAAAGTGGATAAAACTTGAAGATTATTTAGAGAGTGAAGATGTTCATGTTTATAATAAAGATATAGTAAAAGCCTCTTTACAAAATGATGGTTTAAAATTAAAACCAACTGACATATTCAAAAATATCGATAAACAATATGAATTGTTTTTTTAACTTTTATCTCTTTTAAAAATTTGATTTTTTATATTTACTTTTATTTAAGTTCACTAGTTCTATCATATTAATATATAAAAAGAAGGAGCTTAAAATGGAACTAAAAAAATTACAAATTATAATTATTTTACTTTTTCTTAGTATCTCCTCACTTACAGCACAAAACAATACTGTAGGGAAATTTTTAGGAAGTAAAGATACTACTATGCCATCATGGTTTTTAAATAGCTTTTTAGATTTATCAGAAGATGTTGAAGAACAAGCAAAACAAAACAAAAGATTGATAGTATTTGTTCATCAACCAAATTGTCCTTATTGTCATAGGTTTGTAACTAAAAATCTTGAAAATAAAGATATCAAAAATAAAATACAACAAAATTTTGCAATAATTGATATTAATATGTTTGGAGATAGAGAAGTTACAGATATTGATGGAGAATCTTATAGTGAAAAAGATTTTGCTAAAAAATATAATATACAATTCACCCCTACTTTAATTTTCTTTAATGAAAAAGGAAAACAAATATTAAGACTCAATGGATATATGCCAATTGAAAAGTTTGATATAGCACTTGACTATGTAAAAGATAAAAATGAAAAATCTATAACATATAAAGAATATGTTGAACAAAAATCAAATAAAAAAATGAATAAAACACTTACTCAAACACCTGAGTTATTTATGAAATCTTCTAAAATTTTAAGAAGAGATTTAAACAATAAACCTCTTGCAATATTTTTTGAATCTAATACTTGTCGTGAGTGTAAAAAACTACATAATCTATTTTTAAATGATAAAGTTATAAAAAACTTACTTACAAAAATAGATATAGCCCAAGTAGATATAAATTCAGAGAAAACTATGGTAACACCAAATAAAATAATAACAAAAACAAAAGATTGGGTAAAAACTTTAAATACTACATACAACCCTTCTATTATTTTCTTTGATACAAAAGGAAAAGAGATTATTAGAATAGAATCAAATTTTAAAATCTTTCATCTACAAAGTATAGTTGACTATGTTGCAAGTGGTGCATATAAAACTGAACCAGAATTTCAGAGATATTTAACAAAGAGATCAAATGCCATTAGAGCAAAAGGGATTGATGTAAATATTTGGGAAACAGAGTCTAAATAAGAAAAGTAACTAAAAAAATTGTATAAAAAATAATATTAAATCATAAATTATGATTTAATATTATTGTAGTTTTTACTATCAAATTTTGTTAATTGACTAAAGTCTTTAGCTTCAGTACCTAAAATATCTTTCATACTTTTTACACCCATAGATAAAAGATATTGTAAATTATCATCAAAAGTAGCCTCTTGAATTACAAATATATTATCTTTATGTACTTCAAACATATACCCACCATTTGGTATTGGTGTTTGAGATAAAGTAACCGTATAATGATCTTTTATAATAGATTCATTTTGTGAATACATAAGCCCTATATTATAGCCCTCATTTGCAAACCCTCTAATAGCCACAACTAAAACTTTTGTTTCACCTTTTTTTGAAGAATTAAATATACCTATAATATCTTTTACAGTTGAGTAGCCTGGTATTTTATTAAATACTGACTCAGTTAAATTAGCAAGTCGCGTTTCCATAAAATGACCAATAAAATATAAAGAAACTATAAGTAATACAATAACCAACAGAAACCATAATATTTCATTATTTTGTGGAGTAAATCCAATAAGACCAAAAATACCACTTACTATTAAATCTATCTTATCATATATCCAAAGTATTATCATAGTTATTACAACTATTGGTAAAAGCCAAAATAATCCTTGTAGTACTAACTCAAAAAAGTGTTTTAGTTTATTGTTTTGCATTTTTATTCCTATTTTTTTAATAACTAATTATATCAAAAATTTTACGCACTGATGCATCTTATTGTTCTTAACACTATGGGGGTAACGATTAGGGTAACAAAATATAAAAGATTATGTTACCTTTTATTAGATTAAGTTAGACTATTATATGATTTTGATTCTTTATAAAAGCTTTTATTATAGGGTTTATAAGATTTGATTAGATTATAGATAGGTGCCCCTCCCAGATACCTAAACACACCAAAAATAAAAGTTCCTTGCTGTATTCCTACCCTGGGGAGTTGCCTTTATGGTTGATTGTAAAGGTCTAAGAGAAGCAGTCAAGATATTTAAATATCCTCAATGCTTATCTTTAAGGACTGAAAGTTTAGTGAAATTAAGATTAAGATACGTTTAAATAAAGCTAGTAATACTAGCTTTATTTGTTTTTAGAACCCACTCATTTGTACATAAGTAGATATCATATCTAAAAGTGGGTCTATATATATTATAGAAGTTACAGTTATAACAGCTGATATACCTATTACTGTTTTTAATGGATTATTTGCATTTCCTAAATATTCCATTCTATCATCTTCTCTTGGATCATGTAAGAACATATGAACAATAATTTTTAAGTAATAATAAGCAGCTATTGCAGAGTTAAGTACCATAATTAATGCTAATATTATATGTCCAGAATTTACTGTTGCTCCAACTAAATACATTTTTCCCCAAAATACACTAAATGGAGGAACTCCTGCTAAACTTAACATAAATAGTCCCATCATAGATGCTGCTATTGGAGATTTTTTAACCATCCCTGCAAATTTTTCAAAAGGATGGTCACTTTTAAATCCATGATTTGTTTTTGTTCTATTTACCCATAACATAGCAAACGCACCAAGGTTAGTAAATGTAAATAATATCCAATATAAAAATAAACCTTCTGTGGCTTGTGTAGTACCAATTAAAATTGCTACCATACCAAATCCTGCATGAGATATAGAAGAATAAGCAAGCATTCTTTTTACATCAGTTTGAACTAAAGCAATCAGATTTGGTAATGTCATTGTAACTATTACAGTAACATATAAAATCATCTCTACCCAAGCATTATCAACACTAATAAATATTTCAAAAAATCTAAGTGCTACAACAAATGCAGCAATTTTTGGAACAATTGCTATATACCCAGCCATTGCAGAACTTGACCCCTCATAAACATCAGGTGCCCAAGTATGGAATGGAACTAAAGATAGTTTAAATCCAATTCCACCAAGGATAAATACAACCCCTAAAAGAACTAATGGATAATTTGCAAAATTAGATGCAACAAGCGAAGCTGATATTTGACCAAGCTCAACACTTCCTGTTAAAGCATAAAATATCATAGAACCAAAAGCAAAGAAACCTGCTGCTAATGCTCCCATAGTAAAGTACTTAATAGCTGCTTCGATTGACTTATCTCTATTATGCATTGCAATCAATGGATAAAGAGACATAGAAGCTGTTTCAAGACCTACAAATATTAATATAAGGTTATCTGAAGCAACCATAAACTGGAATCCGGCTACCATAAATAAAAATAGTGCAAAATATTCTGGATATCTATATTCATGGAATCTCTTTTGAGAAAGTGCTAAAATTATAAATAACCCAGAAGCCACTAAAATTATAATTTGTGCTAATATAGATATTCCATCCATTAGCATAACATCAAAGAAACCTCTTGTTGCACCACTATAACCTACAACTGCTCCTAAATCTACAATAAGAAAAAGGATAGTAATCATTACATAAAATGATTTATGTAATGTTTTTGTAAATAGATCAATACATAATATCAATAAAGCCCCTGTAATTGCTACAAGCATAGGTGCTAATGATTCTAAGTTTAACGATGCTATATCTATTGAAATTGGTTCAATCATTATTTTGTCTCCCCTATTGTATTAACTGTGCTAATTACTCTTTTTGAATCTTCTGACTTAGCTCTTAGATACATTATATGAACAAGATTACTTACAGATTTATCAACTGGTTGTAAAATTGGTTTTGGATAAACTCCAAGAAAAACAACTAACATTACTAATGGTACTAATGCTGCTACTTCTCTACCTTTTAAATCTTGTAATTTTTCATTTATTGGATTTGTAATTGGTCCAAAAAATGTTTTTTTGTATAAAACAAGCATATAAACTGCACCTAGGATAATTGTAGTACCAGCAATTGCTGTTAATACAGGAGATACAGCAAAGAACCCGAGTAAACTTAAAAACTCACCAACAAATCCAATTGTAAGTGGTAATCCAACTGATGCCATAAGCATAATACCAAATATAGTTGCGTACATTGGCATAACTTTTGCTAGTCCACCAAACTCACTCATCATCTTTGTGTGTCGCCTATCATATATAACACCTACAAGCATAAACAGAGCCCCTGAAACAATACCATGAGATATCATTAAAAATATAGAACCACCTATACCCTCAACATTTAATGCAAATATACCTAAAATAATTACACCCATATGAGATACTGAAGAATAAGCAATAACTTGTTTTATATCTTCTTGTGCAAAGGCAACAAGAGCTGTATAAACTATGGCAACTAAAGCCAATATAGCCATTGGTATCATCATAGTTACACTTGCATCAGGAAATAATGGTAAAGAAAATCTTATAAATCCATAAGTACCCATCTTAAGTAAAATAGCAGCAAGTATAACAGAACCTATTGTTGGTGCTTGACCATGTGCATAAGGAAGCCATGTATGAAATGGTACCATTGGTACTTTTATTGCAAATCCTAAGAAAAATGCAACAAATAACCATATTTGCATAGATATTGGCATATCAATCATATACCAATCTAATAAACTAAAACTCCATACTCCATTACTAGCTACAGAATGTATATAACCTAAATATAACATACCAACAAGCATTACAAGAGAACCCATAAATGTATATAAGAAGAATTTAATTGATGCATAAATTCTTAACTTTCCACCCCATGCACCAACAATATAAAGCATTGGTACAAGTGAAAGTTCCCAGAATACGTAAAAAATAATCGCATCAAGAGCAACAAATACACCAATCATAGTCATCTCTAAAAATAGTACTGTAAGAATCAAATTCTTAAGATCTTTTTTCTCAGTTAAACCAATTAAAGATATCATCGTAACAAATGTAGTCATTATAATTAAAAATAAAGATATACCATCAACACCTAAGTTATATGATATACCATATTGTGATATTACAGATATAAATTCTGTAAATTGCATACTTGTATTATTTGAGTCAAAAGTTGCCCATAAGTAACAAGAAAGAAGAAATTCTATTGCTGTTACGGTAATTCCATATGTTCTTATTGCTTCTTTGTCAACCATAAACCCTATGATTGCAGCAACTGCTGGAAAAAATATTAAAATTGATAAAATATGTTCCATTTATCTTCCTTCCTTACTTCAAGTTGCCAAAGGCAACCACTAATATAACTAAGATAAGAATACCTATTCCCATCCATTTTAATGCTTTTGATAAGTTACCAGACTGCATTGCAGTTCCAGCTTCTCCACCACTACGTAAACCTTTTCCAATAGTATCAACAATAGTATCAATAATCTTAAGATCTAACTCTTTCCAACTAAATTCTGCTAATTTTGCATAAGGTTTTGATACTACATTTTCCCAAAAGTGATTCATATAGTATTGATTTGCAAGTATTTTATAACAAGCTCTATCTTTAAATGTATTACTAAAGTATGTACCATCTTTTCTATATTTTAATACAGCTAAAGCAATACCACTCCCAGCAATACCAAGAGTAACAATAACTAATGTCCAGAATGTTCCAGAACTTACATGAATATCTAATGGTGGTAATAGTTTTGTAATCATCTCAATAAATGCACCTTTAAATGCACCTGCAACAATAGCTAATATAGCAAGTGGTGCCATAGCAGCTATTACAAATGAATATGTTTCATGTGGATGTTGATCATCATGCGACCAATTCTCTTTTCCAAAGAATACATACATAACAAGTCTAAATGAATAAAATGCTGTTAAACCAGCTGTTATCCATAATACACCCCATATTACATAAGCATGTGTTCCAAATGCAACTTCTAAAATTAAATCTTTAGAGAAAAATCCAGCAAATGGGAAAATACCAGCAAGTGCAATTGAAGCTAAAACCATAATCAATCCAGTTTGTGGCATATATTTATATAGTCCACCCATCTTTTTGATATTTATCTCATCTTTCATAGCATGCATAACATTACCTGCACCTAAGAATAACACTGATTTAAAAAATGCATGTGTTGCAAGGTGAAATAAAGCTACCCAATATGCACCAAGACCAGCTGCAACAAACATATATCCAAGTTGAGATAATGTTGAAAATGCAATAATCTTTTTCATATTAGTTGCAACAAGTGCCATAGAAGCAGCACCAATAGCAACAAAAGCACCAACACTTGCTATGAAATATCCAACTTCAGGAACAATCACAAATATTTCGTTTGCTCTAATAACTAAATATACCCCTGCTGTTACCATTGTTGCGGCATGAATTAAAGCAGAAACTGGAGTAGGACCTTCCATCGCATTTGCAAGCCATGTATTAAATGGAAACTGAGCTGATTTACCCATAGCACCAATGAAAAGAAACATTCCAATTGCTACTATTAAACCTTGCTCTAGTGTACCAATTTTTGCAAATACAACATCATATTGTAATGATCCAATATTCCAAAAAATTAAGAACAATCCAATCAACATAGCTAAATCTGCAACTCTATTCATTATAAATGCTTCATTTGCAGCCCATGATGGAGATGGAGAAGAGTAAGGAGATAAAGTTGAAAATGGTGATTCTTCTATATTCTTACTTCTTTTAACATCTTGCTTATGGTACCAAAACCCAATTAGACCCCATGAACAAAGACCAACACCTTCCCATCCTATAAATAATCCAGCAAAGTTATCAGACATAACAAGAATCATCATAGAAAAAACAAATGCAGATAACCATGCAAAAAATCTATTGAAACTTTTATCATGATCCATATAACCAATAGAGTGAATATGTACCATTGTTGAAACTACTGTTACAACAACCATCATCACAACACTTACTTGATCAACAACAAACCCAAAAGGAATATCAACATTTCCAATAACAATCCAATCTAACATCTTAACATGAACGATTGTTTCTGTTAAATAAATATGTACTAATAAATTCAATGATGCGATTAATGATACTGCTAATAATGCAGATGTTATAACACCAACAAATAGTTTTTTTGGAGTATTAGCAAATAACGCTGCAAATAGTGACCCTACAAGTGGAGCAAATAGTGCAATATATAAATAACTTTCCATCTCTATCCCTTCATACTTTGTAGTGAATCTAGGTCAATATTATTATGTCTTTTATACCATAATACTAATAGTCCAAGACCAATTGCAACTTCACTTGCAGCAACTGCAATAATAAAGAATGCAAACATTTGACCTGTTAAATCACCATGAAATTTAGATATTGCTGCCATACCTATGTTTACAGCATTTAACATAATTTCTGTAGAGAAAAATAACATTAATAAATTTTTTCTTCTTAATGCCCCAAACATACCTATTGCAAATATAATACTACTTAGGATTAAATAATCATTTAATGTAATACTCATTTAATATCCTTTTTTATTTCTGTATCTGTTTTATGATCATCAATCTCTTGTTCACTTAGTTGTGTAATTGATACATCCATTTTTTTACCTGCTAATATAATACCACCTATCATAGCCACAAGAAGCATAACAGCTGCAACTTCAAAAGGTACAAGATATTTAGTAAATAATACAACTCCAATATCTTGTGTATTTCCATCTATAGTTCCATATAAATTAGCAGCCATACCTATTGGATAACTTGCTGTAATATTTGCAGAAATAATTGGAGCAACAAAAATTGCAACAACCAATAAAGCTATAATACCTGTTAACATAAATGTTAATTTTGGATTAGCTGGAGATTCTTTTACATCATTAATTGAATCAAAAAACATCATACCAAAAGCATAAAGTGCCATAACTGCACCTGTATAAACTACAATTTGTACAGCACCTAAGAATTCTGCTCCTAAAAGGAAGAAAAATGCTGATATAAATATCATACCAGCTGCCAACGAACTTAAAGCATACAGTGCATTTTTTGTCATTACTGTAATACTAAACATTGCTATTGTTAAAAAAGCAAATAAATAAAAAGCTACTACTTCAAACATGCTATTAACCCTTAATATGCCAACGGCGTTTTTTTAATTTTTTTATCTGCATCGTCAGATATTGCACCAAAACCTTGATACTCTAACTGATTTTGAAGCTCTGCAAACGGTGTAAGTAAATCATCTTTTAATACAAAATGTTCTCTTTGTTCACTTGCATTTTCATATCTATCACCATGAACAATTGCAAGTTCAGGACAAACTTCAGCACAATAACCACAAAAAATACAACGTCCAAGGTTAATTGTATATTCCATAACCTCTTTTCTTGAATCTTTATCAATCTTTGTATCCATTCTAATACACTTTGCAATACATATTTTTTCACAAAGTCCACAACCAATACATCTATTATTACCACTTTCAAGAAGACCTAATAATTTATGTACAGCTCTATATCTTGGACTAATTGGTAACTTTTCAATAGGGTATTGTGTATTGTGTGATTCATTATTAAATATCACACCTTTCATTATTTTAAATGTAATACCAAGACCTCTAAATAATTCTAAACTAAAACCTCTATTAAGTATTTGTTTAAATTCTTCCCAGCCACTTTTTGGATATTCTTTAATATCCATCATTATATATTCTTGGCTTCCTACGTTTCTTTCTTTTAAATCTTTAAAACTCATATCTAAAACCTTTTTATATAACCACTAAAGCAGTAACTAATATATTTAATAATGCAAGAGGCATTAATATCTTCCAACATAACCACATAAGTTGATCTGGTCTAATATGTGGCCATGATGCTCTTGTCCATAAAAATAGGAAAATTAAGAACATAACTTTTAAGATAATTGCAATAGCTCCTGGAATAAACCATAAATCATTAAATCCACCTAAGAATATAAGAGCAATTAAAAATGAAACTGTAAAAAGGTTAGCATACTCACCAATAAAGAACATACCCCATCTCATACCAGAATACTCTGTAGCATATCCAGCAATAATCTCTGCTTCATGTTCTAAAAGGTCAAATGGTGTTCTATTTGTTTCAGCATATCCTGCAATTAAAAATAAGAAAAATGCAAGAGGTTGTGACCAAATAATCCAATTAGATATTCCACCAGCTTGATAATTATTTATATCAATTAAAGATAAACTACCAACTAACATAAGTGGAGCTAAAAGAGCAAGACCACTTACAACTTCATAAGATAAAAGCTGAATAGCAGTTCTAGCTCCCCCTAAAAGTCCCCACTTATTTGCTTGTGCCATACCACCTAATAATGGACCATATAGCCCTGTAGCCATAACACCCATAACAAAAAGTACCCCAACATTAACATCAGAAACAATAACACCAGGAATAAACGGAACTGCTGTCATTGCTATAAATGCTGTTGCAGCAGTGATAACTGGAGCTATCATAAATATCAATCTATTTGCATTTTGAGGAATAAAATCCTCTTTTGTAAATAGTTTTGCACCATCTGCTAATATTTGTAAAAGTCCAAAAGGACCAACATGTAATGGTCCTGGTCTTCTTTGCATAAAAGCAAGCACTTTTCTTTCAATATAAGTTGTAAATCCTGCTAAGGCAGAAAATACAGTTAAAATAACTACTACTTTAACAACCGTCATTAAAATATCATTATCCATACTCTACACCCTTCTTAAATTTGCTGTATTAAATCTACAGTTATCAAATAAATTTTTTGTATCAATATTTTTATCAAATGTTGGAACATAAGATATGTCTCCAACAAGATCATTGTCAACTTTTACAGTTAATACTATACTATTACTATTTGCTGTTACTTCGATTTTATCTTCAGCTTCAATTTCTAGTTTTTCTTTTAAACTATCTGATATATATAAAGCAACTATATCATCTTTTAGTTGATTTGCAACCGCTGTAAACTCATTAAATTGATTAATTGGATTACCATTGTAAATAATATACTCACTTTGACCAATTTCCATAGTTTTTGAAGATAATTCTACTTTATCATCTTGTGTTTGAACTACTTTAGATTCTATACTATAACCTCTATGTTCAACTCTATCATTTGAGTAAAAATTATCTAAATCATCAAATGGTATATTATTAAATATTTCACTTGTATAATCTATAGTATTTTCTTTTTTACTATCAAGAATCTCATTTGCTATATCATTTAATTCATAACCATTATAAACAATAGCCGCATTTGTAGGTATCACTTTTTTATTAATATTAGTAAAAGTTCCCTCTTGTTGAGAAAGTACTGGCATATCAATATCACCATCACCTAAAGCACTTAATTGATAATCTGCTTTTACGTTATATCCTACAGTTTTACCTGTTTCTATAACATCTAAATCACAAATTTGACTAACACCTAATGTATTTGTTTGCATAGGAGCTATAACAACTTTAAAAGATGTATACTTTTCAACCATACCTGCTAATTTTGCAACACTAGAACAACTAGGTTGTGCTATACAATCACCACCAACTATTAAAGAAAAAGTATCTTTTTTATCTAATAAAATATCAAATGTTTCAAGGAAAGACTCATCAACTCCAATAGAATCTAAAAGTTTAGTATAAGTATATTCTACTTCTTTTTCAACTTTTTTAGGAACCATTTTTTTAACTTCTTTTTCTTCACCTGTCTCTTCATCTTTTATCATTTCTATAACTTCTTCTTTTATAGTTTCTGTTACAGTTTTTGTTCTAGTTTCTTTTAATGATTCTAAATATGAAGATATCTCTTGCGGTAAATTTTCACCAAACTTATCTAATATAAAATATAAAACTGCATCTTCACTAAAAGGTTTATTTGCAATTGTTTCAATATTTTTACCCTTCTTACCAAAACCTTCTATATGTTTATCACCCATCGGATGAAAATAAAGACCTGCACCTTTATTCATAGTAATTGCGTTATTAAAAGCATATTTTGCAGATGGAGCATCTGATTTTAGGAAAGATCCTACTGATACTATAAAGTTACTACTATGAATATCATCTAAAGTACCATTATATAAAGAATTTCCAGTTACACTTGAATACTCTTTTAGAAAATTTTTAAATCTAAAAGCATCTTTATTTACAAGTTTAGCACCTGTTTTTTCTTTAATTAATTGAAGCATTTTTGCTTCTTCATTTGTAATATATGAATTAAATAAAATAGACTCTGCATTTTTAACTGCGTCAACAGCTTCATTAAATGACTTATTATCTTTTGTACTTTCATTTATAAAATCAAATCCAAATCTAGCAGCACCACTTAAAGATGTATAATGAGCATCATTTGTTACTCTATAAATTTTATTTTCTGTATTATTTTCAATAGTATCATGCTTAACTTCATAATATATAAGTGAACAATCTGAACTATAAGGATTTGCTGCTGGTATTTTTTTAAGTTCCCATGCATTTGATTTATATTGGAAATCTGAACTTACTAATGCACCAACTGGACAAACAGCTATACATTCTCCACAATCAATACATTTTTCTTTTTCAAATCCAATAAGGTTTTTATTTAGTTTATTCCACATAGCATATGCATCTTTTGGCATATTTGCTTTGTATCCTGCACTTAATGCATCAGCACCTCTTTTTACAGTTCCAAGAGCATTTGAACCAATCATATCTTTACAAATAGTCACACACTTTTCACAAACTATACAAAGACCTGGGTCATATTTCATAACTCCCCAGTTTGCTGATGGTCTATCAACATCTTTTACTGAATAGTTTTGTTTATCAACATTCATATATAAAGTGTAGTTTTGAAGTTCACACTCTCCACTTTGATCACAAACACCACATTGTAATGGATGGTTTACATCGTAAACTTCCATAATAGCACGTCTTTCTTTTTCTATGTTTGGAGTATTTACAGTTACAGTCATACCATCTTTAGCTTTAGCATTACAAGCGTATACTTGTTTACCATCTGCTTCTACTAAACATAATCGACATGCTAGAGTTGGAGAACATTTTGTTTGATAACAAATAGCAGGAACAAAAATATCATTTGCTCTTGCTATATTTAATATAAATTCACCCTCTTTAGCCTGGTATTGTTTACCATCAATAATTATCTCTATCTTATTGTCCATTATACATCAACCTTTTGAATTTGTACTTGCTTAAACCTATATCCTGATGGTATTAAATCGTCATTTAATTCATCATTATATGTAGGGTATAAAGCTATTGTACCTTTTAAATGTTTATCTACTTTAAACACTTTTGTCGTATAACTATTATTATAACTTATGGAAACTTTATCTCCATCTTTTATTTTAGCTGCTGTAGCAAAAGAACGACTACCTGTAAGTGTGTCTTTACTCTTTAATAATAAAGCTTTCGCTGTATTTTGATTAAATTGAAATATTGGTTCACATCTATATACAACTGTTCCATTATATGTATTTATATCCAAAATCTCTTCTAATGAAGAGTTATCTATATCACAAGAATTTGTATTTAATACATATCCTCTTAAATCATTTCCATATTTATCATATCCATTTTTAAGAGTATCAAAGTTAATATTTTTGAATCCTTTTTCTAAAGGTAAAGTATTTGTATAATCTACAGTATACTGGGCTTTAACTTCTAAAAATTCATTTACTAAATCATTTAGACAATATCCATCAAACCCTAGAGCAACATTAGTATTAACTAGTTTTTTATCAATATTTACAAAGGTTCCTTCTTGTTGATTTAAAGAAGGCATTTGTAAAGTAGCTTGTTGGGTATTACCAATTATAAAATTACCAAATTCGTTATAACCAACTACTTTTTCACCACTTGAGATATTATCATCTAAATTACTTATTAAACTAACACCTAAAGTATTTGTCTGAGAAGGGATAATCATAACATCAAAATCAGTACACTTATCAATAAGTCCAACTAGTTTGGCTATATTTGAAGCTCTTTCGTGACCATATAAATCTTCACCTACAACTAGTGTTTTATTTTTTCGTCTAATTAATCTTTTTACAATATCCTCAAACTCTTCTTCACCAACACTTGATTCACCACTTAAATATCCAATATCTAAATCATCAAAATATTCTTTTAATTCAACTGGAATATCTTTTATTAAATATGATGCAAGTAAAGCTAAAACACCCTCTTCACTTCCAACTTCATATTTTACAAATTTACTATATTTACCATGTAATACTTTATCATCCATTGGATGCATATATATAAACTCTGCTCTTTGCTTTTTAGTTGCAATATTTACAGAATATTTTAAAGCTGGATTATCATTAAATACTTTAGTACCTAACATTATAATAGCATCACTGTTTTCAACTGTTTTTATATCAGCAGAATATTTATCTCTTCCACTAGTTTTTGAATAGTTTCCTAAAAATGTTTTATAATTTTTAGCATCTTCATTTATAAGTTTAATTCCAGTTTTCTCTTTTAGCACATTTAAAAGCTGAGCCTCTTCATTTGTAATATATGAATTAAACTTTATAGTGCTAGCACCTTTTATAGCTTCAACTGCTTTATCTAAGATTGCCTTATCTCGTCCAGCTGATTTATTTTCAAAAGAAAAAGCAAATCTTCCAGCACCACATAAAGTTGCAAAATCAAAATCACTTGTAACTCTTGTGATTTTATTATCATACGGATTAGATGTACCTGCATGTTTAACTTCATATTGTAAAGAACAACCTGCACTACAATGAGCACAAGTAGCAGGTACTTTATCAGACTCCCATGCATTTGATGTATATTTATATTCATTTGATACTAATGCTCCAACTGGACAAACAGAGATACACTCTCCACATTGTTCACATTTACTCATTTTTATATCAATAATAGATTTATATCCACCTGGCTTTACATATAAAGCAGTAGCACCAATAACTTCATTACATACATGTACACACTTCTCACACATAATACATAAAGATGGATCATAACCTAATATTCCCCATTTCTTTTTCTTTCGTAAGGGCTCTCTTACTGCAAACTCTTGTGAATCAACTCCAAACTCTAAAGTTTTATTTTGAAGATCACACTCTCCACTTTTATCACAAACACCACATTGTAAAGGATGATTTACATCATACATTTTCATTATATTTTGTCTATGTCTATAAAGTTCTTCATTGTCAGTAGTTATAACAGCACCATCTACTGCTTTTTCTTGACAAGAAAGTACACTACCTTCAACACCTTCTATATCAACTACACACATTCTACATGCAGTTATTGGTGATACTTTTGTTAAATAACACATTGTAGGGATATAAATATCATTTGCTCTTGCTATTTCTAAAATAGTTTGACCATATACACCATTACACTCTTTACCATCAATAGTAATAGTAACTAGCTTTCCTCTGTGTTGTACTCTTTCACTCATACGGCCACCATCCCTAGGTAATAACATCTCATACATCTTTCAGCTTCAGCTTGCGCTTCTTGAGCTGTGAATCCTAGATTTACCTCTTTATTATTATCGATTCTAACTTCAGTAGAAAGCTTTTCACTCTCTTCTCGTGGAAGTCCTGGCATCCAACCAGTAATTTTTTCACTTTTATTATAAACTTTTAGTCTATTCATATGATCTTCCATAATCTCTTCATCAAGAAGTGAACATTTACCATCATAAATATATCTACTTATTACAGAAGCTGCTCTTTTAGCTTGACCAACTGCATTTACAATTGTCATAGGACCATATTCACAATCACCTGCTGCAAATAATCCAGGTACATTTGACATATAGTCTTTACCATTTGTTTGGATAGATGCCCAAGATGTCATCTCTATTTCCCACTCTTGAGGTAAAATTTGCGTATCAAGTGCTTGAGATACAGCAGGAACTACATAATCACAATCAATATCTTCAGATGCACCCTCAATTTTTACAAGTTGTGGTCTTCCACCATTTGGATCTGGTTGTTGTTCATACTTATCAACTCTAACACCAGTAATTTTACCATTGTCATCATATATTGTATCAATAGCCGAGTAGAATATAAACTCTACACCCTCTTCAACTGCTTCAGTATATTCTTCAAGTGTTGTATTTCTAATGATAGTTTTTTCATCTCTTCTATAAAGCATTACAACTCTTTTAGCACCTTCACGAATACTACATCTAACAACGTCCATAGAGGTAAATCCACCACCAACACAAACTACAGTTTTTCCATCAAGATCTTCTTTAGCGGGACTTCCTATTCTATACTTATGCCAAAGATTTACTTTATCAAGCATATCTATAGCACCCCAATAACCTTCATGGTCTGGGTTTTCATTTTCACATCTAATTTTTTTAGATAATCTAGCACCAAAAGCAAGAAGAGTTGCATCAAATTCTTCATGTATCTCTTTAAGTCTATTAGCATTTACTCTATGATTTGTTATAACTTCAACTGTAGGTAAAGATGTTACAAGTTCAATATCTTTATTGTACTTATCTATTGGCATTCTATATTCAGGAACACCAACTGCAACTTCACCACCAAGAACAGGTAACTCTTCAAAAATAGTAACAGAAATTCCTTCTAAACCTAAATAATAAGCTGCAGTAAGTCCAGCAGGTCCAGCACCAATAATAGCTACTTTTTTACCATCATCTTTTGCTGCTTTTGGTTTAGCAGGATGAAACCAATCATAATCATAATCTGTTTCATAATCTGCCCCAATTCTTTTAAGCTCCATAATAGAAACTGCTTCATCAAGATTAGCTCTTCTACAGGCATCTTCACATGGATGAGGACATACTCTACCACAAGTATGTGCCAATGGCATTGTCCCTCTAGTAGCTTTTAATGAATTCTCAAAATCTAACTCTCTTACTCCATCAATATATCCTGGAATATCAACATGAGAAGGACACATATCAGTACAAGGAGCTGTTACATTTGCTATATATTTTTCATCATCTATATCATACCAAGGAGATTTTACTTTATTTGAAATAAGAGTTTTAAACTGCTCTTCAAAAGCTTCTATCATCCCTAAAATTGGAACAGGAACTGTTTTACCAATTTCACACTTACTTGTACTAGTCATTGTAGAACTAACTTCTTTTAGATGTTCTAAATCACTTAATTCACCTTCACCTCTTGCAATTTTATCTAACATATCATATAGAATTTGTCCACCCCATCGTCCGGGTGTACACCTTCCACAAGCTTCACTATACTCTTGATATTGTCTAGCATAATTCATGGCAAGTTTTACAACATCAACATCTTGAGTAAAAATGGCAAAACCATCCCAACCTACAAATGCTTTTGTCTGTGTTTCTTCACTATAATTAACAGGTAGTTTTACAGATATTTCAGCCCAATCTTCTTGATTTATGCTTCTATTATCTACTATTTCCCCTTGCCAATTAGAAAAATATACTTTACTCATAATCTAAATTTTCAACAAAGTATTAACTACTCCGCTGCTACTTCCTCTTTTACTGGTTCTTCTTGAACTGGTGGTTTTTCTTTTTTTATTACAACCGTCCAATCTACTTCATTAAACTTTAATGAATTCATTAATGTCCAATTATTCTCTTTAACACAATCAGCACTCGCCTGAATAGCAGAAAAATCACCTATTTCAAATAAAAAAATACCATTTTCACCATCTGCAATTTCTGAATTCATCAATTGAACCATTCTTGGAATAAAGTTCTCTTTATGTTCTCTTAAATCATATCTTTTCAATTTTTATCCTTTTTTTCACTACTTCTATTAACTTAGAGTATTACAAACTCCAATTAAAGAAAGAAAACTAATCTAAATTTAATTAAGATTACTTATCTATCAATTTCACCAAAAACAATATTTAAGTTACCAATAATAGTAACAACATCGGCTAGCTGATGACCAGGAAGTAAATCTTGTAAAATTCCTGTATGCCAAAAACTTGGTGTTCTACATTTAAGCTTATATGCATATGGAGTACCATCAGATACTATATAAAATCCTAGTTCCCCTTTTGGAGATTCTGTTGCTACATAAACTTCTCCAACAGGAGGTCTCATACCTTGTGTTACAAGAACAAAATGTTGCATTAAAGAATAATTTTGTGTCATTATCTCTTCTTTTGTAGCAGAAATATACTCAGGAGCATGTGCCATAAGTTGTGTATCTGATTCTTCATACATAGGGATAAGTTGTTTTAATATTTTCATAGATTCATACATCTCTGCCATATAACACTTATATCTTCCATAAGAATCACACTTATCAGAAATAGGAATATCAAAATCTAACTCAGGATATAATCCATAAGGCATCTCTTTTCTTAAATCCCATTTAACACCACTACCTCTTAATGCAGGTCCTGATACACCCCAAGATTTTGCCATATCAACAGGGATAATACCAACATTTTCAAGTCTCATTTTCCAAACTCTATTTTCTGTTAATAAACCTTCATATACAAGTATTTGAGATGATAAAGTTTCCATAAACTTTTCAAGATCTTTAATCCAGTTTTTTGGTAAATCTAAAGGAACTCCTCCGATTCTAACAGCACTATGTGTAAGTCTAGCTCCACAATAGTCTTCCATTAAATCCATTGCGAATTCTCTTTCTCTAAATGCATAAAGAAAAATTGACATTGCTCCAACATCAAGTGCGTGAGTAGCAAGCCAAAAAAGATGAGAAATAATTCTATTTAACTCTAAAAGCATTGTTCTAATTACTTCAGCTCTTCGTGGTGCTTCAATACCTATTAGTTTTTCAACTGCTAGTGCATAACCATAGTTATTTGAAGTTGATGCTATATAATCCATTCTATCTGTTGTAGGTAAAAATTCATTATATATCATATTTTCACCCATTTTTTCTATACCTCTATGAAGGTATCCAACATCTGGATGTGCTTTAACTACCTCTTCACCTTGAAGTTCTAACATAAGTCTTAATTGACCATGAGCAGATGGATGTTGAGGACCAAAGTTAACAACCATTGTGTTATCTTCTCTCTCAAATGTAATATTCTCAAAGAAAGGTTTTAATCTATTTGTAACTTGCATTTACTTTCTCTCTTTCAATTGTTTTTTTTCTAATTTATCAAATGGAGTTACAAGTGTTGCACCAAATAATTTAACTCCACCCTCTTCTTGATATCTAATAGGTGTATCAGGCTCATTACCTTGGCTAATTGGTGTTCCTTTTGGAACTTCATGTCCAAGTCTAGAAAAACGCTCTGTATCATATCTATCTATACATGCACTATCTCTAAGTTCAGGACCTACAATATCTCTAGCTTCTTTACCAAAAATCTTATCAACTTCATACCATGAACCTTCCTCATCACCATGAAGTGGATATGTTTTAAGTAAAGGATGACCATGCCAATCATATGGCATAAGAATTCTTTTTAAGAAAGAGTGATTATTTACAAAGATACCATACATATCGTACATCTCTCTTTCTCCCCAGTTTGCCATTCTAAAAATAGATTCGATAGATTCGATTGAATCACCTTGCTTAATAAATGTCTTAATTCTTAATCTTTTATGTTTAGATGTTGATAACATTTCATAAATAATTTCAAAACCACCTCTTGTTGATATATAATCAACAGCAGTTAACTCCATCATAAAATCATAAGCTCTAATCATTTTTAAATGTTCTATTACTTTTTTATTATCATCAGGATTAATTATTACAACTAAATGATCAAGCTCTATATAACATTCAATGATTTCTGCAACATTTTGTAAGCTTGAAACATCTGAACTAAATACAGAATCACTATAAACGCTATCTCTTTTTAATGTAGGTCTAATATAAAATCTATCATTATAATAAGACTTTTTTTGTACATCATCTTTTGGTTTATATGCTCTCATTATACTAACCTTTTTGCTCTTTGAGCCATACCTGCTGGCTCTCTTCTTATTTTTTGTTGTAACATCATCAATGCAAACTGTAAAGTTTCAGGTCTTGGGGCACAACCTGGAAGATAAATATCTACAGGAATTACTCTATCAACTCCTTGTACTGTTGCATAAGTATTAAACATACCACCAGTATTTGCACATGATCCCATAGATATAACCCATTTGGGGTCAGGCATTTGATCATATAACCTTCTCATAAACTCTGCATGTTTTTTTGTTAAAGTTCCTGCAACAACAATAACATCTGATTGTCTTGGACTTGCTCTAAAAATAGTACCAAATCTATCAAAGTCAAATCTTGAACCACCAGATGCCATCATCTCAATAGCACAACATGCAAGACCATATGTCATAGGCCATAAAGAGTTACTTCTACCAAAGTTAACTATTTTATCAACTGTAGTTAACTTTATTGGTGCTCCACCATCTGCTAAATAGTTTACTTTATGCTGTGCCATTCAAGTGCTCCTTTTTTCCATGCGTATATAAATCCAATTGTTAATAATAATATAAACAATAGCATCTCAACAAAACCGAACCAACCTAACACTTTAAAGTCAACAGCCCATGGAAACATAAATATAATCTCCACATCAAATAAAATAAATAATAAAGCCATTAAATAAAACTGTACAGAAACAGTATTTGGTTGTTTTGTAACCTCTGGTCCACACTCATATAGTGTACACTTTAATTTTTCTGTATCTCGTCTTGCAAGTTTTCCACCTACAAATCTAGATAACATCGTTGTAGCAATAAACGCTCCAAATGTTAATACAAACATAACAAATGCACCAAAATACGGATGTGCAAAATTTGAATGTTCCATTTTTTCCCCTTATAAATCAAAACTACTAATATTAATAAATAGTTGACAGTAATTGGACAAATAATATCTAATTAATTTTAAATATAAACTTACAAGTAGTGTGTAAAAAGGGATATAAAGGGGGGTCTATGTAACTAAAGGGAACAATAAATTATAAATAAAAACTATCAATAATTTTATTTTCTATATTTTCCAATTTATCTTTAGTAACATTTTTGAATTGAGACTTGTTAAAAGTTCTTTGTCTCTTTGCTAATTGTCCAGTATGAATAGATATTAATTCTTGAAGTTGTTCCATATCTATTTTTCCATCAATAAAATCTAATGTTTCAATAATTCCTATAGAAGACATACAGTTTGGTTCTCTTGTATATTGGCTTTCTAAATACTTAACCTCATCTACAAGTCCACTATCAATCATGATTTTTGTTCTTTGTCTTATTCTTTGTCTTAAAGCTTCTACTTCTGTTTGTATTTCAAATATTTGTAGATCTTTAATTATAGGTATAGGTCTATTTTGTTCAAAATATTGTGATGGAGGTAGTTTCGTTTCGTAAAAGATTTCTAAAGCTTTTTCTATTCTATATTTATCAGCCGTTGCGATTTTACTCATATACTTCTCATCAACACTTTTTAAATGCTCATAAGCACTAGAAATATCCAAAAGGTCTTCTTGAACTTTTAGCTTTGTTTGTTCTGATATATTAGGAACTTTTGAGATACCATTTACTAAAGCTCTTAGATAAAAGCCTGTTCCACCTACTATTATGAGATTTTTATTATGTTCTATTGCATATTGTTTTGCTCTTTTATAACAATCAATAAAACTAATTACATCAAACTTCTCATTTGGAAATATCTCATCAATACCAAAGTGTACAATATCACCTCTTTCCTCTTTTGTAGGTTTTGCCGAAGCTATATCTATCTCTTTATATACAGATAAACTATCTAAAGATAATATAATTGCATTTAATCTATTTGCTAATTTTATTGAAAGGGCAGTTTTACCTGAAGCTGTTGGTGCTATTATTGCTATTTCTTTATACATATTTTGTATTATAGTAAAAAACCACTTATTTATTTTAATATCTTTAAATACTGACAAAATAGAGATAAAGATATAAGAAATGGTATAGAGAGAACATCTGCAACGTAAGGGTAAAAATCTTTGATTTTTGGGTACCCAACAGTGAAGCCGTTTGAACTATATCATTTCTTATATCTGTCTATTTAGTTAATCTCTACTTTTAAAACATCTTCAAAACTACCTTGAACTATTTTATCTACAGAACAAGATATCATAAGATTAATAGGATATCCAAAATCTTCAATACTCATATCATCACTATCATATGTAAAACCATCTTCTTTATATGTTTTATCAAATGTAGTTATATAATCATTTGTATTGTCCATATATCCATATACTTTTTTCCCTAAACCAAAAGCATATCCACACTCCCAGGCAGTACCTGTATCAACCTCTTTTCCTCTAAAAGCATTTAGATTTGCTATAACAATATCACATTGGTCTATCATTTTTTTATTTGCTACAAAAATATCTTGTGCAATTTTTTGTTTTGCTTGCGTAAAATCTACTTTATTATCTAATGGATATAATCCTAAATATCCATATTTTTCGCATAACTGAACATAGTATTCACCTATTTGTATTGAATCTTTTTTAAATACATCAAACCCTGCTATATAAATCTGCTTCATTAAATCATCCTTTTTATTGTATGTATTATAACATTTGTTTATCAAGGCTTTTATAGTACAATCCCATTTATGGAAAAACTACTTAAACTTATAAATGATTTTAATGAACTAGTGATGTTCAAGCACTCAATATTTTCACTACCTTTTATATTTATAGCTATGGTTGTAGCTGCAAATGGTTGGTTTGGATGGACACTTTTACTTTTAGGAACACTAGCTGCTATAACTGCTAGAAACTTTGCAATGGGATTTAATAGATACCTAGATAGAGATATTGATGCATTAAACCCAAGAACTACAAACCGTCCAAGTGTAGATGGAAGAATCAATCCTACACAAATGGCAATCTTTACATTTGCTAATGCTTTAGGGTTTATCATAGTAACTTATTTTGTGAATGACTTAGCATTTCAACTAGCTATCCCTATTTTAATAGTAGTTGGTAGCTACTCATATTTTAAAAGATTTTCATTTTTAGCGCATATTATTTTAGGAGTTTCTTTAGGACTTGCTCCAATTGCTGGAGTAGTTGCAGTTAGCCAAACTATCCCTTTTTGGTCTGTTATACTTGCAATTGGTGTTATGACTTGGGTCGCTGGATTTGATTTATTATACTCTTTACAAGATATAGAAGTAGATAAAGAACTTGGACTTCACTCTATCCCTTCAAAATTTGGTGCAGAAAAAACCATGTTCTTTTCAAAGATATTACACCTTCTAACTGTAGTACACTGGCTACTTTTTGTGATGCTTGCAAATCTTGGTATGTATGGATATATAGCGGTACTAATAAGTGCTATTATGTTAAGTTATGAGCACTATTTAGTAAATAAAGATTTTATGAAAATCGATAAGGCTTTTTTTACTGTAAATGGATACTTAGGTATTGTATTTTTTGTGTTAGTTGTGTTGGATCATGTTTTTTAGAATAACGTCATAAATCACTTTTTATAAAACTTACTTTTTCTTTTTTCATCACTTTCCATTCATCACTTAATAAACCAACTGTTAATACTTCATAAACAAATACCCAAAACTCATCTATATCATCTTTTAAAGAATAAGCTAGTTTTTTATATTTTTTTCCAATAGTTGTTTTGTTAAAAACTTTAGAAGAATTAAGAAATTTTTTATCGTGTAAATAAGAAAGTAACATCAAGATAGTATCCCTATTTTTATCTATTAAATCAAATAAGTTATCTTCAACTTTAAAATTATATTTAATTCCAAAATATAATGAATAACTCATAGCTTCATAAAGTTTTTTTTCATTTGCCATTTTAAAAATATTTTTAGATATTTTTTCAATTTGATTATTTGAAATATTAAAAACACTAAAAACTTTATCATCTAATAATGGAATTAAATATGGATATATTAGTACTAAATGATGAATTGTATTAATAAAGTATTGTTCAGCTTTATTAGTCATTGATTTATCCAATAAAACACTTATTGCATAATTTAAGATTGCTGAATTATCTTTATTACTTTTCATCAAATCTAATGATATATCTAAAAAAGCTCTAGTTTGACTTAATGTTATTTTTTCATCATTTGAAAATGTAAAAGTATTAAGTCTTCTTATCCAATGTTCTGTAGACGCTAAAGGTAATTCTAATATTTCTGTTTTTTATGATTTAAAACTAAGTTATATTTTTTTAACTCTATTGATAAGTCAATTAAAAACTGTTCAGCTTTTTCATGTGTTTCGGCATAACAAGTATAATCATCTATATTTCTTATAAAATCATATTCCATAGATAAAGATTCATCAATATTTACTAAAATAATTTCAGATATTAAACTAGATGAATGTTGACCAATTAAAATACCATGCGTTTCAGCTTCTTTCTGATTTCTTGTTTTTTCATCAATTTCATTATACCATTTTGAAAAATCTTTTAAATAACCTTTTGCTTTACTTTTACCAACTAATGCCCAAGGTATAGAATGAGTATATATGCTTGGATAACAATTTGAAATATCTGCTTGAATTATGTATTTTTTTCCAATTAATAATTCTGGTTCAGGATAATCATCTGTACAAAAATTTTTATGATTCATTTCAAATAAATGATTTACAATCAGATCAGGATAATCTTTTAAATTTATATCATCCATATCTTGATAACAAGTTTTAAGTACTTTTGAACTATTATCTATTTTACGAATATGTATTCTACTAACCTTATGTGTATTATGTTGTGTTTTTTCTCTAAAATATTCTAATAGTTTATCCCAATTCTCTTTTAATATTTCACATTGATTTCTGTATGCGATAGGATGTGGTATTGATAGTATTCTAGGTATATTGATATTTCTCATACTTTCATAAGTTATATACTTTTTTGATATATTTGAAAAAGTAAATCTATTAGGTGTGTTTTTACAAAACTCTAAAAAATTTTCTGATGTTAAAAAAGATGGTATTTTTTCAGTAAATAAACCATAACCTAGTAACCCATCAAATAATTCTTCAGCAGTTATTTCATTTAAATTATCAAAATATGTTTTTCCTCTTTTCTTTTTTAATTCAGATACTTCTATATCATCCATAGTTATAAAATCTTCACTCATTATTTACACCTTACAATAATTAATCAATTATATAGTAAACTTGTCATATATTTTATTAAAAAGATATAAAATTTTCAACCTCAATAAATACAATATTTTTAATCTGCTAATAGTAAATC
>LLEK01000002.1_pt1 | contig 107659 bp, 133 predicted proteins | sample 595821 | NCBI WGS metagenome assembly LLEK01 (sample SAMN02919311, study PRJNA255460) | bioreactor metagenome | biome: chemostat; feature: culture 2011_25.1; material: sediment; isolation source: day79 25degC chemostat 2011 inoculated with Wadden Sea sediment taken from... | place: Germany...
TAATTCAATAAATTATACATAAAGGGAATTTCATGGAAGTATACGAGAGAATAAATATATTATTAAAAATAAAAAACTCACAAAAAGAGAGTTTGCCAAAAGGCTTCGTGACCTTGAGCCAAAGCTACATAGCACTGGTGAAACTCCATCTGAAAAAACTATTTACAAATATCTTGATGGAAGTATTGCTATAAAAATAGAACTTATCTCTTATATGGCAGAAGTTTTACAAACTACTGAACAAGAGTTATTTATCAATGATAACAAAAGTAGAAAAAGATTTTTTCTAAATATCATAAAAACAGCAAACTCAGAAGAAATTGATATTATAAAAAATAAATTCAACCTAAAATATGAAAATACCTCTAAAGTAAAAGAACCAACTAATAAATATGAAAAAAGCGATTCTTTAGAAAAAGAGTTTATATCTTTACTACCTTATGCACCAAAACCTTTACTTCAAAATTTTGTTGAAAAATTAAAAGAACTAAAAGATTTCAACGACACACTTTAATCTATCCCTATACTTTTATAACCATCCTTTGTAAACAGCACATGATCTAAAAGCTCCACACCTAGTAACTTACCACTTTGCTTTAATCTTTTAGTTACCTCCATATCTTCATAACTTGGTATTAGTATTCCACTTGGATGATTATGAGCAACTATAATACTTGCACACCTTTTTTCTATGGCAGGTGCAAAAACTTCTCTTGGATGTACTAAACTTTGATTTAGTGTACCTATTGTTATAACTCTTGTTTGGCAAAGATGATTGCCTCCATCTAAATATAAAGTTATAAAGTATTCTTGTTGTTTATTTTTATACTCTTGAAGCTCATCGTATACATCTTTTGCATCAGTTATCTTTTTATTTTGTTTGATAAGATATCTTTTAGATAGTTCTATAGCAGATACTATTTGAGAAGCTTTAGCACTTCCTAGACCATGTATATCTAAAAGTTTTTCTAAAGATAATGACTCAAACTCATCATCAAAAAGTTTTACTATCTCACGGGAAAGTTTGATTACATCTTTCCCTTTTATTCCACTACCTAAAAGTATGGCAACTAGTTCATAGTCTTTTAGTGCTTTTACACCTTTTTTGATAAGTTTTTCTCTTGGTTTATCAAATGAATTTAATTGATTTATTGCTTTCATAAACTTTTCCTATAAAAATATAGAAAAAGTCTATCTTAAATTTTTGAATAGTATTAAAAATATTGCAGTTTGTTAGTTATTTGAAAAGACCTTTTAAAAGACCTTTTATATTTCCACCTAGTTTTTCTTCTATTTTTTCCTCTAATTTTTCTACAACTTTCTCTTTTGCTTTTTGTTTGAGAGCTTCTTTAGCATCTATTTTTACTTTTGGATCTTTTATATCACCTGTTGCTTTTAATGCTAAATCATATTTTTTATATTTTATTTTTATATCTGAATCTACTGTTTGATTTTTTGTATCAACTATAGCTTTGTTTGATGTGATATGTATATTTTTACTTTGAAAATATATATCGTTATTTAAGATTGTATCGTTTATATTTGTTGTGATAAGAGCTTTTTTATAAACCTCTAAAGATATATCTTTTTTAAGAATCGAGTTTATCATCTTGATTGCTTCAGTTACAAGAAATCTACCATTTCCCATATCAAATTTTGCTAAACCTTTTTTAGTTTTTAGATCATAATCCAAATCAAGTTTTAGTTTTGATTTGAAAATTTCTGGATAATACATCATATGTAAAAGATTTAGTGTTTTTATATCTTTTGTATTTACTGTTAGTTTAGTATCATCTAATTTTCCAGCGATAATTCCATCAAATTTATTTGAGTTAAATGTTGCAAGTATTTTTTTATCAAATGTCACATCACCAGTTACTTTTATATCACCTCTCATTTTTTGATTGGTTATAAAATATAGTTTTGCTAAAGATGGTACTAATAAAGTATAATCTGTAGTTAGTTTTTGATTTTCTAGGTTAAATTGTGTTTTAGCTGTAGTAAGCTTCGCAGCAAATGAATCTAGTGTTGTATCTGATACCATAAGCTTTTTATCTAGTTTTGTATTTACGGTTAAATCATAAGTTGGATTTTTTGGTAAAGTTATATCAAACTTCTCTTTTATAGTTTTATGATTTAAGTATCCATTTGTAATAGTTGTTTTTACAAGAGCATTTAAAGGCTCAACTGAACTTATCTTACCAACTGTTGAGAAACTTCCTTTTGTATATGCTGGTTGGTATAACATATCTAGTAAAGCTTCTAGTTGTAAGTTTGAAATAGAAAAGTTTATATCTTTTGGTTGATTTTCTTTTATTTTTAAATCGTACTTTATATTACCTTTTGCTACTAAAGCATTACCTTTGATAAGCATATCATCTAATTTACCAGTGATTTTAGCTTTACTAGAGAACTCACCTTTGATTTTTTGTTTTGTTAGGTTTTGGAATTTTGTCAAATCTTTTATATGTAAAGAATAATCTACATCTATATCTTGACTTAATATATCAAATTTTGCATCTATACTCATAGGTTGTTTTTCTAATAAAATAGTAGTATTTAGATTATTAATCCCTAGATCAAACTTTTCTACTTTTACGTTTTGTAATTTTGTAGCATCTTTTATTTGACTTTCAAGAATAGGCACTATTATTCCATGACCAAAACTTGTAAACACAAGTACATATAAACTTAAAAATGTCAGTACAAAAATACCTATTATTATTTTAAACAGTTTCATAAAATTTCCTTTAATTAATTTAACTCAAATTATACAATAGAATTTTATAAAAAAGTGCTGATGCTTTGCATTAGGGTTTTAATAATTGATGCTAATTTGTGAACTTTCTATTGTATAATTTGGGTTTAGAGTATTCTAGGCTCTTTTAGATAAAAAAAGCTACTTCCACTTCCACTAAAAAAACTATTTTTTGGTAAATTATAGTTTTGTGGTGTTAATTCATTGTAAACATTATGGGCTGGTTGGTATAAATCATTGGCATCATTTATATTGTAGTTTTTAAGGATATCTACACTTTTCATAGTAAGAAGTTTGTTGGATTCTTCTTTTGAAATCTCTTTATAAAAATTATCTCTAAATGAGGTAAATATTTTTCCAGTATCACATTTTACTTTTGGAGTAAAAGTTTGTATATCAAGAACTTCTTCCTCAAATATCTCTACAACTTCTCCAATTCCTGTAACATTTGCACTATCATATTCATATATAAAAAAAGGTACATCAGCTCCAACTTTTGCACCTATTTTTGCTAATTCATCTTTAGATAAACCTAAATTTGCAAGTTCATTTGCCATGATTAAAAAGGTTGCTGCATTGCTACTTCCACCACCAAGTCCTGCAAATTCTGGAATGTTCTTCTCTACTACTACTTTATACGACTTAAATAATTCTCTTGAATTCTTAGACATTCTGTATAATTCTAAGTATGCTTTATAAATTGTATTTTTTTTCGTTTCACAACCAAAGTCACCCTCTAAAGTAAACTCTTGGAAGTTCCCTTTTTCAAAAGTAACTGTATCATACAAGTTTTTTACACGAACAAATCTTGAAACTAATTCATGATAATTATCTCTACGTCCAGCTATTTTTAAAAATACATTTACTTTTGCATATGATTTTTTAGTCATGTACATTATCCTCTAGTAAAACCTTATTTAAAATATATTTTACTTCATTTTCTTTTATCTCAACTATAGCAAAAAATGTATCAAAAGTGATAAGATATTCTCCATCATCTTTTGTATCAAAGTATTCTATATTTAGTTTTTTACCTAAATCAAACCACTCTTTAGTTCCAGTATAATTGTTCACTGGTAAGTCAAGATATTGTAAAGGATTTAAAGCTTGCTCATCATTGTAAAAAAACTCACCCTCATGTAATCTTCTTAGATAAGATAAAGTTCCAACAGAACCTAACTTTTCTAAAAGTATCTGAGCCATACTCCTTATATAACTTCCCTCACTTACAGTTATATCAAAAGTTATAAAAGGGTGACAATAGTTTATAAAACTTACATCAAAAACTTGCGAAGTTATCTTTTTCATCTCAAAATCAACACCCTCACGAGCTAAAGTATATGCCCTTTGCCCATCTATCTTTTTTGCACTATATTTTGGAGGAAGATACTCTAAAGTACCAAGTAAACTATCTAACTGTTTTATAATAGTTTGTTCATCTAGTTTTGGAACATCTTTTGTTTCATAAATATTTTCTATATCTAAAGACTCACTTTGTGCCCCTAAAAATATAGTAGCCCTATAAGACTTTGGAGTCTTTTTTAAAAATCTAAAAAGTTTAGAATACTGCCCAAAAGCAACTATCAAACACCCACAAGCAAAAGGATCTAACGTCCCACTAAAACCAGCTTTTTTATTCTTATATTTTCTTTTGATTCTTTTTAGATAAAAGTTACTACTTATAAATATAGGTTTATTTACAACAAAAAGTTTATTCATATTTTTCCATAATTGAGATTTTTTATTTAAATTATATTAACACCTAAAAAGGTATTTTGAGCTATTGCTTTCTAAAACTGAGATACTACACTCATATACACCAAAAAGGTATTTAAGGCTATTGATTTCAAAGAAGTTCAAGACGAAGAGTAAATTTTCTTTAGGAGTTTACTTAAGTAAATGAGTAAATAAAATTTACTCTTCAACGCCGAAATTCAAAGAAAGCAATAGCCTTAAATACCTTTTTAGATTTTTTCTACGAAAGAAGAGAGTATATCTCGCCTGTTTCCACCAAAATTAATCTTCAGTTTCAACTCTTTACCAGCCTTTTGTACACTTATAACTCTACCCATACCAAATATTTTATGTTTAACTAAATCATCTTTTTTAAAGGCGCTATTTTTTTCAATAGTTAAACTACCTTTTATAAGGTCTGATTCTGTTAAGAACCTACTTTTAATAAGTTGAGTTCTTCTACCTTTATAAAATCTACTATGTGCAAAACTAAGTGTTAGGTTATCTTTTGCTCTTGTTATAGAAACATATCCAAGACGTCTTTCCTCTTCTATATCACTTCCATCACCTACAATTGGGAAAAATCCTTCTTCCATACCAATTATAAATACATGTTTAAACTCTAAACCTTTACTTGCATGAATACTCATCAAAGAGATATACTCTTCACTTATCTCATCTGCTGCACTTTCTAAAGAGATTTCATTTAGAAAATCTTCTAAACCTAACTCCATATGCTCCATAAAATAATCTCGTAAATACCCATAAAACTCATCAATATTTGCTATTCTATCATCTGCATCTATCATTTTTTCATATGTAGTTTTAAAATCAAAAGTATCTTCAAAGATATCAATAAATCTCATTTTTGCTTCATCTAATACATCTTGTAAATCTTCAATTGAAGCCATAAATACTTTTAGTGTTCTACTATTTTTTTTACCAACAAGAGCTGCTAATTCTTCAGGAGTGTACTCTTTTATAATACTAAATATAGATTTTGATAATTTGTGTGACTCTAGGTCAAGTTTATCTATAGTTGTTTTACCTATTCCACGTTTTGGTTTATTTATGATTCTTTTTATAGAGAAATTATCGTTTGCATTTGTTATAACTCTAAAATAAGCTATAAGATCTTTTATCTCTGCTCTTTCATAAAACTTAACTCCACCAACAAGCTTATAATTTACATTTCCTCTAACTAAACCCTCTTCTAAAGCACGACTCAGGGCATTTACTCTAAAAAGTATAGCTATATCTTTTGCTGATTCTCCAGCAACTATAAGTTGTTTGATATCATCAACTATTTTTCTTGTTTCTTCATTTTCATCACCTGATTCGTAAACCTTAATAGAGTTACCTTCAGCTCTAGTTCCAACTAGCTTTTTACCAAGTCTATCACGATTGTGTTCAATTAAGGCATTTGCATGGAAAAGTATTTTATTTGTTGACCTATAGTTTTCTTCAAGTTTTATGGTTAATGCATCACTAAAAGTATCGCTAAAAGTAAGAATATTTTTTATTGTTGCACCTCTCCACCCATAAATAGATTGGTCATCATCACCAACAACACAAAGATTACTATGCTCATAACAAAGTTTTTTTAGTAGTTTATATTGTAATTCATTTGTATCTTGGTACTCATCAACCATAATATACTTATATCTTAGACTTGTTTCTTTTGCTAAATCTTCATTTTCTTCAAGTATTTTATATGCTAAAAGAAGTAAATCATCAAAATCAACTAAGTTATTTTCAAAAAGGTAGTTTTCATATTTTTCATATACATCTGCTATTTGTGTATATAGTTTATCTTGAGCTGAAGCTTTTGCTTGTGCTACAGTCATTGTAGAGTTTTTAAATTTTGAAATTTCTGAAGCAAGTATAGATGTTGTAGTTTCTTTATCTATACTTTTTAATATCTTTTTTTTATCATCTGTATCTATAATTACAAAGTTGTTTTTTCTACCTAGTTTACTTATATGAAATTTTAAAAAAAGTAATCCAAACTTATGAAAAGTACAAAGAAGTGGAGGATAAACAACATTATCTATAAGAGAAAATGCCCTTTGACGCATCTCTGTTGCTGCTTTATTTGTAAAAGTAAGTGTAAGAATTGAAGCAGGATCAATACCAATTGATATAAGATATGCTAATCTAGTCGTAATAGTCTTTGTTTTTCCACTTCCAGCACCAGCAAGTATAAGCAAAGGACCATCTATATGTTGTGCCGCGATCTTCTGCGATTCATTTAAAGCTGATAACATAATACTTCTTTCTCCTAATATACTTAGATTATACCATAATTATCTAAAAAAAGTATTTTGTATATTTTATATTAGTTTTAGTAATAATTAATTTTCCTTTATATTATAATATGTTATTATTCTTATTATAAAAACTTAAAAAGGTAGATTATGTTAACCGATTTTACGAAACTAAATACATTCTTAACTGTTGTTAAAGAGAAGTCTTTTTCAAAGGCATCTGCTAAGTTAGGTATCTCTCAACCAGCAGTAACACAACAAATGAGGTATTTAGAAAATTACCTAGACTCTGCAATAGTTGACAGAAAGAAAAATGGTATTAGATTAACAAAAGAGGGAGAAAAACTTTTTCAAATAGCTCAAAAGATTGAAAAAGTTATCATAAATAGCGAAAAAGAATTATTAAAAATTATCAATAAAGATATAACTTTTGTATTTGGTGCTTCTAATGCTATAGGTAACTATATATTACCAACATTTTTAAATGATATTAAACAAAAAATCAATAATGATGTTAGTGTAACTGTATCTTCAAGTGCAGAAGCTGTGTCTAAACTACTTGATAAAAAAGTTGATATGGCACTTATAGAATCTCCAATATTTGAAGATGGTATTATATATAGAGAGTGGTTAGAAGATGAAATTGTAATATTTTCAAATCAAAAACTACCTAGACGTGTAAAAAATGAAGACTTACAATCTTACAAATGGGTATGTAGAGATCCAAACTCACACACAAGACGTGTATTTAAAGAATCATTAGAAAATGCTGGTTTTTTAGATTGTGATACATTTAATATAGTAAGTGAAGCTTCATCTCCTACAGCGATTGTACAAACAATTTTACATAGTTCAAAACAAGATGTTCCAACTTGTTCAATTGTATCAACTCATGCTATTGCAGGATATATTAACAATGGTGCATTATATGAAGCTAGACTTCCAGAAATTAAAATGAAAAGAAAACTATATATTGCATATTTAAAAGATAGAAAACATGATGCATTTATAGAAACAGTTATAAACTATCTTATGACTATAAAGAATAAATAGTAGAAAATCTACTATTTATCTTGCATAACCAACTGATCTAGTCTCTCTAATTACATTAACTTTTATCTCACCTGGATATTGAACTTTTTCTTCAATCTCATTAGCAATTTCTGTTGCCATTAAAATAGATTCATCATCGTTTACTAAATTAGCATTAACAATAACTCTAAGTTCTCTACCTGCATTTATTGCATAAGTATTTATAACACCATTTTTACTTGAAGCGATTGATTCTATCTCTTCAACTCTTTTTAGGAAACTTTCTAATACTTCTCTTCTAGCTCCTGGTCTTGCAGCACTTAAAGCATCAGCAGCACAAACAGCAGCACTTTCAATACTTATAGCTTCTTCATGTCCATGGTGTGCATAAATAGCATTTATAACCTCTTCTGGTTCACCTAGTTTTTTACATAAATCAGCACCAATATCTACATGGCTTCCTGGCATATCATGAGTTAAAGCTTTTCCAATATCATGCATAAGACCAGCACGTCGTGCAAGAATAGTATCACCACCTAATTGAGAAGCTATTAGTCCAGCTAAGTTTGCTACTTCAAGAGTATGTGCTAGTGCATTTTGTCCATAACTAGCTCTATATCTAAGTCTTCCAATTAAATGAACTAAATCTTTATGCATATTTGTTACACCAAGTGCGGCTATAGTTTCTTCACCCTCTTTAGTAATATTATCATCAAACTCTTTTTTTATACTAGTATGAACCTCTTCAATTTTAGCAGGATGAATTCTTCCATCTCTTAGAAGTTCTTCTATAGTTCTAGTTGATATTGCACGTCTATAAAGATTAAAACTACTTACAGTAATAGTATTTGGGATATCTCCAATAATTATATCAACACCTAAGCAAAACTCTAGTGCTTTTATATTTCGTCCCTCTTTACCTATAATCTTACCTTTAGCTTCTTCATCAGGAAGTGGAATATGATTGATAAGTCTTTCAGCTGCAAATTCACCTGCATATCTTGTAACAGCATGAGATAACATATTGTTTACCTCTTTTGCAGATTGCTCTTTTGCTAACTTATACTCTTTTCTAAACAATGATGAAATTTGAGCTCTATTTTCCTCTTTTACTTGCTCTATCATAAGAGCTTTTGCTTCATCAGCAGTTAATCCACAGGCATTTTCAAGTACTTTTGATGCTTTTTTTATCTTTTGATTATACTCTTTTTGTTGAGTTTCTAAACCTTTTTGAAGTGCTTGAACTTCTACTTTTTTATTTTCTGTTATTTGTTTATCTTTTCTAATTTTTGATAGTTCATCATCTATTAGGGACTCTAATTCTCTTTGTTTATTTTCTAAGTCTCTTCTATTACTTTTAAACTCTTTTTCAAAATCATGTCTTGCTTTTTGTTTGGCATCTTTCAATAATGATTGTGCTTCATGCTCAATCACTTTTGCTTTAGCCCTTGCCTTTTCTGTGTATATGTCAAATTTTGCACTATTTAATTTATTAACAATAATAAATGTAATAATAGATACAAAAATTGCTACAACAGAAATTATAATAATAATTTCCATTTTAAAAACCTTTACATTGTAATTATATAATCAGGCTTTATATCATGTTGACTTGTTACTATTTCATTTGATTTACACAATTTCAACTGGGTAAAAACGGTAATAGGTTTGTACTTTAATCTTTCATAAAATTTATCGTACATACCTTTCCCAAACCCAACTCTTCTATAAGTTTCATCTATTCCAACAATTGGTACTATTACCATATCAAGTTTAATATTATTTTGTGGCGAAAAACTTGGCTCTTTTATACCAAACTTTTTCACCCTTAAAGGTAATCTGTATTTAACTGGAACAAATGAATCTCCTCTCATAAAAGGAACATAAACTTCAATATTTTTTCTTTTTCTAAGTAAATTTATCAAAGGTTGAACATCAACCTCTATTGATAAAGGTATATAAAGTAATACTTTCTTAGGTTTATGTAAATCAATAATATTTAAAATCTTATAACAAATAAATTTGTCTTTTTTTATCTTTGCAATTGTACTAAAAAATCGTAACTTCTCTAAACATAATTTTCTAAAGCTAACTTTATTGCAACATGACATCTCTAAGCCTTTTTAGGATAAAATCCAGTTTATATTTTAACCTATGGAGACAAAAATGCAGATTAAGAAAATCGCAATATTAACTATTTTAGCATTAACACTTTTTTCAGGATGTGGAGATAAAGAGAAAATAGATGAAGATGTAGTAGCATCAGAAACATCTGTTCAAAAAGCACCTGTATTTAATTTAAAAACAACAGATGGAAAACCAGTAAAAATTACAGCAAAAAAAGATGGTTGGGTATTTGAAGGATATGAAGGGAAAGTTATACTTTTAAATTTCTTTGGAACATGGTGTCCCCCATGTAAAGCTGAGATTCCTCACTTAAATAACATAAGAGAAAAACTAAAAAAGATTTTGAAATTTTAGCTATTGATGTAGGAAAAAGAGGTGGTGGATTTGACACTAAAGAAGAGCTGGATGCTTTTATAAAAAAATTCAAAGTAAGTTATCCTATTACAACTCAACAAGATAATAGAAAGTTATTTGGTGCTGTTGCTGAATTAAATAAAAGTGGTTCTATCCCATTTATGATTTTATTTAATAAAAAAGGTCAATATGTACAATATTATATTGGAATGAAACCAGAAGAGATGTTATTTAGCGATATTAGTCAAACTATAAATATGAAATAATAAAGAGATTAAATGTTTGGAATTTTCCGAAAAAAAGAAAAAACAGAAGAACAAGAAGACCTTAAGGAGATAAAACCTTTAGAGTCTTCAACCAAAGAACAACCACTACAAAGCGAAGAATCAAATAGCTTTTTATCTCGTGCTTTAAATAAAACTGTATCAAATATAAAGTCAATAGTTCCAGCAAAAAAAGAAAAAATAGAATTTGATATAATAGAAGAACTTCTAATAGAATCAGATATGGAATACGAAATCATAGAAAAAGCTATGGATGGACTTCCTGATATGATAAAAAGAGATCAGTTAAGACATAGACTTGTTATGCTTTTTGAACATGCACCAATAGTTGATACTTCAAATATACCAAAACCATTTTGCGAACTAATTATTGGTGTAAATGGTGCAGGGAAAACAACAACTATAGCAAAACTAGCAAACAGATATAAAAATAATGGCAAAAAAGTGATACTTGGAGCTGGTGATACTTTTAGAGCTGCAGCCATTGAACAATTATCAACTTGGGCACAAAAAATAGATATTCCAATTATTAAAACAAAACAAGGACATGACCCAAGTGCTGTTGCATATGATACTATACAATCTGCTGTTTCAAAAGATGTAGATCATGTTATTATTGATACAGCTGGTCGTCTTCAAACTCAAACAAACCTTGCAAATGAACTAAAAAAGATTGTAAAAGTTTGTTCAAAAGCACTTGATGGAGCTCCTCATCAAAAAATCATGATACTAGATGGTACACAAGGAAATACAGCAATAGCTCAAGCCCGTGCTTTTCATGAAATGGTTGGAGTTGATGGTATTATTGTTACAAAGTTAGATGGTACAGCAAAAGGTGGTGCACTTTTTTCAATATCAAATCAATTAGAACTTCCAATATTTTATATAGGTATTGGTGAAAAAGCTGATGATTTAATAGAATTTAGTCCAGATGAGTTTGTAGATAGTTTACTTGATGAGATATATTCATAATGACTAAAGAGTCTCTAAAAAAACTAGACCCTTGTAGAAACTGTAAAAGGGAAATTGAACTAAAAATTAGAAGATGCCCTTATTGTGGTATATTAAATCCAACAGTAAAACTTCCAGAAATACTTATAACTATGCTTGGTGTTATTATAGTTATGGGAATAGTTACTTACTTTTATAAATAAGTGATAAAAACACTAGGTAAAAATTACCTAGTGATTTTTATATTTTATAAAAACATATCTGCCATTTGATTTTTATACCAACCTACAGCATATTCAGCTTCTTGCATTCTAAATCGTTTTGAAGCATTCATAGGACTTAATCCTCCTGCTCCTTCTACTTTAACAATTTTATCTTCATGTGCTTCATATACAGCAGCAACAGAAACACCATAAGTTGGAGATAATAAACTATAACACGTATTAGCTAACTTTGGAGGGGTAACTATTGGTAAATTTTTTAATTTTCTAGCAATTTGAAGTGCTGCAATTTTTGCTTGAGAATTTGCAGAAAAACCAGACTTTGGCATTTTTGTTGCAATTGAAGAATCTCCTATTACATACACACCTTTTGCAATTTTTGATTCAAATGTCATAGTATTAACAGGACACCAATCACCTTTAGTAAGTCCTGAATCAAAAGCTAATTGACCAGCTTTTTGAGAAGGTATATAGTTTAAAACATCTGCTTTAACTTCACCCTCATCTGTAGTGATAACTTTTGTTTTTGGATCTACTTTTACAACTTTACCACCAAATTCAACACTTCTCCAATCAATCATTTCATTATAAAGTTTTTCCCAACCCTCAGTAAATAAACCTTGTTTAGAAAACTTTTTCTTTTGATCTAAAATAATAATTTTAGAATTTGGTTTATGTTTTTTTAAATAGTGAGCAACTAAAGAAATTCTTTCATAAGGTCCAGGGGGACATCTAAAAGGATTTGGTGGTGATACCATTACATAAGTTCCACCATCTTTCATATTTTCAAGTTGTTTTCTTAAAAGTGTAGTTTGAGTTCCTGCTTTATAAGCATGAGGAGAGTACATTTCAGAACCTTCAACATAACCTTTCTCATACTTAAAATCAATTCCAGGAGAAACTATAGCTTTTGTATATGCAATTTTTTCACCACTTTCTAAAATAACGCTACTACTTTTATTATCTATTTTTTTAACCTTCTCATGTAAAACAATAATTTTGTATTTACTTTGTAAAGTTTTATAATCATGTTTGATATACTCTATATCATTTATACCTGCAATTACAGTATTACTAAATGGACAAGTATAATAGTGTTCATTTTGTTCTATTAATATAACTTCAGTATCGGGACTAAACTTCTTAAGATATTTAGCAGCAGTAGCACCACCAAATCCACCACCTACAACTACAACTCTCTTTTTATTTGCAGGTAATGAAAACTTCGAAATACTACTACACGCAGCTAAAGAAAATGCAGCAGAACCAATAAGTAATTTATTAAAATTTCTTCTATTCATCATAATAGTATCCTTTTTATCTCTTAACTTTTGAAAAGTAATATGCAATTTGTTCTAACTCAGCATCAGTAAAACCTTTAACATGTTGAGGCATCATACTTCCTGCCTTTTCCCCACTTTTATAGTCTAATAATGTTGCATATAAACTTGTTTTACCCATACCAGCAATATATGGAGTAATAGCTGTTGATTTACCATCAGGACCATGACATGAAACACATGAAAGTGATAACATTTGTCCTTTTAAAGGGTCATAATCTGTTGAATACAATAGACTAAATAAACAAGATAAAATTATTACAATTTTTTTCATTCTACAATCCTTTTTTATGTATAATTTTAATATATTTTATTGCTAAATAAATAGCACCAAAGCACCTATATATTAAAATCATACTCTTGTTAAACTTAAGTAATTATTACATTTTTTAGTAAGATTCTATTAGAAAGATTAATAATTTTTAATTATAATTAAATTAATATGAATAAATATTATTAGGAGAGCCCCAATTAGTGTAGTAGAGAATTAAAATAGTTCGTGTAAAAAAAACCTATTATGGTAAAAATAACTCATAATAGGTATGAATATAAATTGTAAAATTATTTTAAATTAATATTTAACAAAAAGTTTAGCGACCATAGTATTTTCATCTGATTCAACTTTTAAGTCACTTCCATAAGAATCTCTACCAGAACTTAAACTACCTTGAATAGTTTGTAATACATGCCAATACTTTTCATAAAATGGAGTATCAATCTCTTTGATTTTTTCCCTTTTTATAACTTCAGAAATTTGTTTAATACAGTGAATATAATAAATCTTATTTATAGCTCTTTGTATTCTATATTTTTTCATAATATTAAAGTTATTTACCCACGCTCTTTTTTCAATCTCTTTTAAATCTGTTCTTGATTGAACTTGTTCTATCTCATCTTCAAGGTGTTTTTCAAAATCCATCTCTTCTTTAACAACTACCTCTTTTAAATCAGGTTCATAAGATAATATCATATCTAAAATTTCATCATCAGAAAATCTTTTTGTACTTGTATCATAGCTATAAAAAGGTTTCTCTTCATAATCTTTATCAATAGCTTTTAATATTTGAGCAGCAATTATCAAATAAACGTATTTATCTTCTTTCCCATCTTTAAAATCAATCCCATGTTGAGAAATAACAGGTCGTGGTCCAGCATATTTAATTTCCATAGAAAACTCCTTATAAAAATTTTAGCATACTTTATTTAAAAAAAGTAACTTAAAAAATAACTTTTTACCTTTTTATATTACTATTTTATATAAAACTTTAAACAAATAACTTCAATTAATAGTTAGAATAAAAGCTCTACTTAACTATAATAACTCTATGAAAAAAACAAAAACTACTACAAAGCAAAAGATTAAAGAATCTGCCATTGAATTATTTAATAATAATGATACATTGTCTATAAGTACAAATCATATAGCTAAAAAAGCAGAAATTAGTCCAGGAAATCTCTACTATCACTATAAAAATAAAGAAGAAATTATAAGAGAGATTTATCTTGAGATGTCCCAAACATTTGAAAGTTTTAATAGCTTTGAATTAATACTAACTTCACAAAATCCATTAGAAGTATTATCTACTATGTTTGATAAATATGGGGAATTATTTTGGCAATATAGATTTTTAATGCGTGATATTACAACACTTATTGCTATATACCCTGACCTAAAAAATATATTTTTACAAAAACAAGAACAACGTATAGAACAAATAGAACAATTATTTAAATATTTTATATCCCAAGATATATTAAATATTCCCCAAGAAGAGATAACTTTGCGTGCAAAGTTAAATTGGTTTGTATCTGCATACTGGCAAACATTTAGTTCAACTAACGCTAGTCTCACTAAAGAGTCTATAAAAGAGACTAAAATTATAGTTTTTAAAATACAACTTTATCCTTATCTTACCCCAAAAGGAAAAGAACTATTTAATTTTGAACTATAACTATATACTCTCTTAAATTTAAAGGATTTAAATCTAAATCCTTTAAAAATATATTACTTAAAAATCTTTTTGAACTTGAAATGTACGAGTAAGAGTATTTATAGTGTACATATGTGTAGCTGTTTGTATAGCATCAAATAACTCAATATGCTCACAACCTAAAGTTTCAAGTTCTGATATATCTCCTTTAGTTATAGATTCTGGATTATCTATAGCTTTTAGAGTAAATAAAAAAATTGCTTTATTTTTTTGGCTTAAAGGTACTGTAGAGGGATCTTTTTGAATCTCATCTAGTTGTTGTTCATCAATACCAAGATTTTTACCTAATGTCATTTTTATAATTCCACTACAATAATCACAACCATTTTTTACAGACATCAAATATCTTAATATATTATGTAATTTTTGACCATCTTGGGACATAGAAGATATATATCTTACACTATCCCACTGATTTTCAAGCGTTTTTGGATTTACACTTAAAAATTTTACTATATTTGGAACCATTCCAACAGCACTTTCAACCTCATTAAATATCTCTTTTACTTTACCTTGTGCTTCATTAACAGCTACTGTTTTTAGTAAACTCATGAATTTTACCTTTTATATTTTTAGACTAATTGGTACAAAAATGTACACCTCAAATTGAAAACTTGAATAAACTTTTTATAGTTTATTTTGTACTAACTAGTACAAAATATGACAAATAAAAAGAGTACCTATAAAAGTCAATTTTTTGATTCTTATAGCTACTCTAATATCTCTTTTAAATTTTCTTCTAAATCTTTTATAATCTCTTGGGAAGCACCTGCTTGAATAACTACAACTAAACCATTTAGTGCGCTCATATATCTTCCTGCTATTAATTGAGGATCTTTTTTATTTTTAATCTCCCCTGCTTCTTGTGCTTCTTTTATAAAACCTGTAAATAATTCTTGCATATAATTGAACTCTAAAGTAATTTGTTGACTTAAATTATTATACTTTTTATAACACTCTTTTCCAGAGTTCACAATAAGACAACCTCTTACTTTACCTGTTTGTTTAAGTTCATCAATTGTCATATCTGTTAGCATAAGCATAGCTTTTTTTGCACCTATATCTTTTTTTAAATTTGTAAATGAAGAAAATACTTCTTGCCTATATAAACTCAAACAACTAGAAAACAATTCCTCTTTACTTTTAAAAGTACGATAAAAACTACTTTTTTTAATCCCCATAGCCAATAGTAAATCATCAAGACTAGTAGTATCATAACCATGTTCCCAAAAATGTTCCATAGCTAATTTTAGTATCTCTTCTTTTTCAAAAGTTTTTGGACGACCGATAGAGTTTTTTCTACTATTATTTTTCATATTTCAAATTATGGCACAACTTAGTACAAAAGTCAAGAGACTAAATACCTTAAAATATTATATGTAATTTTTATTAATTCTAGAACTTGAAGCTTCCATTGGATAGACTGTAACAACAAACGATATAAGTTGTACTTCATTCTATCTCTCATTTTTCATCATGAGCTTAATATAAATGCTAATTTAACCGTATATACCTATCATACAATTAAAGTGTTCACAACTGAACAACTACAAATAAATATGCCATTAAACGAAATAACTACTTCGTATAAAGTCACACTTATTTAATATATTAGAAAAAAGGGAAAATTCTATGAGTAAATTAAAAATAGGAGTCATTGGGACTTCAAAAAAAGAAGATGAAAGACGGTTTCCAATTCACCCCGAACATCTAAGCAGAATCCCTGAAGAATTACGTGAACAATTAATATTTGAAGAAGGATATGGAGAGGCATTTGATATTTCAGATGCCCAGATTGCTTCTATGTGTGGAGGAATTGACTCTCGACATAATCTATTAGCCAAAATTGGAGCTGTAATTATAAATAAACCTGTGCTTGAAGATTTAGAAGAGCTACAAATTGGAGGGACACTTTGGGGTTATGTACATTGTGTACAACAAAAAGAGATTACTCAAATAGCACTTGATCGTAAACAAACACTAATTGCATTTGAAGATATGTTTATTTGGTCTGATAGTGGAAATATTGGTCGTCATACCTTTTATAAAAATAATGAAATGGCTGGATACTGTGCTGTACTTCATGCCTTACAACTTAAAGGTATTGATGGTCATTATGGAAACCAAAGAAAAGTTATAATTTTTGGTTTTGGAGCTGTAAGTCGTGGTGCTATATATGCCCTAAAAGCTCATGGTTTTAGAGATATTACTATATGTATTCAACGTAAGAACTATGAAGTTAGAGAAGAAGTACTTGATTGTCACTATGTAACAATTCAACCAGGTATTGAAGATGAAGCACGTATGGTTGTAGTAGAACATGATGGTTCTAAAGCAGCATTAAGTAATTTAATTAGTAAAACAGATATTATTATCAATGGTATATTTCAAGATACACAAGACCCTACACAGTTTGTTGTAGAAGAGGAAGATTCTTGCCTTAATCCAAATAGTTTAATCATTGATGTTAGTTGTGATGAAGGTATGGGATTCTTTTTTGCTAAACCTACTACATTTAAAAAACCTATATTTAAATATAAAACTATAGATTACTACGCAGTAGATCATACTCCTAGTTATCTTTGGGAAAGTGCTACAAGGTCAATATCAGCAGCACTAATCGTATATCTACAAACAGTACTTGCTGGTCGTGATAGTTGGCAAAAAAATGAGACAATTAGACAAGCTATAAATATTGATAATGGAGTGATTCAAAATAGTGATATTTTATCATTTCAAAATCGTGAAACTAAATATCCTCATAAATATATTGAAACTAAAACAAGTGAAATACCAAGTAAAATTGCTTAAAAATATTAAAACTTTTAACTAACAAAGTTAAAAGTTTTAATCTTGTTAATTAGTCTTTTTATTTATAATATACAATGCAAAAATACTTATAGTACCACCAATTATTAAGTAAAATGTAGGTTCTTCATCTAAAATAAGCCATCCAAAAAACAATGCACTAACAGGTACTATAAATAAAAATGAACTAGTACCAGTTGAACCTAGCTTTCCAGAAGCATAATAATATATAGTTGTAGCAACAGTTTGACCTAAAAAAGCAAGATATATAAGTGCCAACCAAAAATCTAAATCTTTTTGAAAAACTATCCATATATCATACGGCAAAGCAAATATAAAAAGAACAATAGAAGCAATGGCTGTAAGAAATAGTGTATAAATAAATGGATTCATATATTGTTGTGCCCTTTGACTTTGCATAGTAACAAAAGCCCAAAGAAAAGCACAAATAATAAAATACAAATTTCCATCAACTAAAATATCACTAAGATTAAATCTCCATATTTCAAACATAAACATACCACCAATTAATCCAAATATTAATCCAAAAATATGTTTTGTTTGTAATTTATATGAAAAAAAGAAACTGACTAATAAAAAAGTAATAATAGGACTAAGAGTAGTTACAATAACTCCAGCTCTACTAGCAAAACCTTCCATCACACCTAAAAAAGCCATAATCATAAAAACACTATTTAAAATGGCAGCCATAGTAGTACTTTGTAAAGCTTTTTTATTTATAACTATTGGTATTTTAAGTATAAAAACTATGGGGATAAATGTTAAAAATGTTATAAAAAAACGCCAAAAAGTAAGTACTATAATATTTGCTTCATAAACTATAAGCTTATTTACTATCCACCCTCCCCCCCAAAGAGTCATAGTAAGTATTAGAAGTAAGTAAAGTTTTAAATTGTTTTGATTCATGTTAGTATTATATCTTTTGAAGATATTTAAAACTAACGGACTTATTATTATTTTTGTTGTTTTTGAAACTGTTTAGGGGTGATATTAAACTCTTTTTTAAATTGTTTTATAAACCAAGATAGATTTCCATATCCTACTTCATTGCATACTTGAGATATATTTTTATCACTATGTAAAAGTAATAGTTTTGCTTTTTCTAGTCTTTTTTTTACTAACCATTTTTGTGGAGTAATTCCATAAGCACTATTTATCTCTTTTCTTAAGCTTGGTATAGATTCACCTAACTCTTTTGATATCTCTTCTATAGATTTATAAGCTGTGATATTTGTGTCTAGTTTTGATTTAACTTTTATATTTTTATCACTTTGTAATGTTTTTAGAAAACTTACAAACTTACTATTTTGTTTTGACTCAAGAAGTAATAAAAGAACCTCTTGAAGTTTATGTTTTGTAATATTCTCACTAAGTTGTTCCTCAAAAGAAAAAAGTGGTACAAAAGAATCAATACAATATTTTAAAAGTTTATTTGGAACTATCTGAAAAATATCATTTGAATAATTTAAACTAGTAGATAAATCAAGCTTATACTTTTTTATAAAGTCATTTATAAAAGTATCATCCCAAGCAAAAACTAAAGACTCGTATTTTGATTCATCCCCAAGAACTTCACTCATTACATAGTTTCCACTTTTTATGAAAAATATATCTCCCTTATTGGCAATATAGTTTTTATCATCTGTATAAATAGTTTTTTGCCCATTTAAAATAATAACCATGATATTTTTAGCTATAGTTATCTCATGTCGCTCCAAGGGTTTACAATAAGATAACTTTATAGTACAAAAGTCGTTGTATCTAAAACTATTAACATTTTTATCTTCTAAAAAACTATCAGGAACTATTACTTTCATTTTTTTATAACTTTACCTAGATTGTTATCAAAACACCATAAGTTATCATTAGTAATATGTACACCACCTATATATCTATCAATTACTCCAAAATTTAGCCAATTTTTTTCACTTTTTAAAACCTCTTTCCCTAGAGGTGTTAAAATCAATGATTCATCTTTTTCAAAAGGGGGAAAAAGTTTTTTATTATATTTTGTTTGTAAAAGAGGTTTTGAAGTAACAATGTATTGACTTAATATATCCCAAAAACTATAATCTCCCATAAATCTACTCTCTTCATTTTGTTGATATAGTTCAAATATTTTCCAAGGATTAGTTTCTCCTCTATTTATAATCTCAAATGCTATTTTTGCACTAAGAGGTAAACCATTATTCTTAGATGGATATTCTTGAAGTAGTCTTTCTATACTATCTTTTAAAAAAGGTAAAGCAGATATATCTTTATCTAACAATTTTTGTAATTGTAAAGGAGCATTTTGCCTAAATCCTTTCCAAGCTTTTTTTGCCACTTCAAACTGCTCTTTTGTCACTTTTTGTTCAAATTGTTTAAGTTCTATTATTTTTACTGCTGTTTGTTGTGCTAAATAATTATTTGTACATATCATAGATATATCTATATCTTTTTTATCTACTAAAAGATCAAGTATCTGTAAGATTTGAAGTTGATCATAAAGATCATGTTCAAACCAAAGAATCACTTTATCATAATTTGAAATATTTTTTATAGTATGAATATTTTCATCAAAACTTTTTTGAATAAATTCTTTTTCTCCCCAACCTTTTTCATAAATAAACTCCGTTCTTAAATTAGATAACTCTTTAAAATCAAGCTCTAAAGGTACAGGCCCATCATGAAGTACATCTCTCCAAGGTAAAAAGTCACCCACTACATTGGCCTCTTGCATTATTTTTACTGCACTATCGCCATTTGTAATATTTAATATCTTTTGTTTCATTTTGTAAATCCTATTTTAACACTATTTATTTTGTAGACTTTTTCTTATACGACTTAACTGAGTTGGCGTAACTCCTAAGTGTGAAGCAATATGATATTGAGGTAGTCTTTTTTCTAAATCTGAATTAAACTCTAAAAACTCTTCATACCTTTCTTTAGCATCTTTTTGAATTATATCAACCTCTTTAGCTTCTTTTACAGTAAGCCAGTTTTTTTCTAAATAATAAATCTGAAATAGTTTTAAATCCTCATATTTTAAAAGTAGTTCTCTATATTTTTTAAAATCTATAAGAGTTATATTTGAATCTTCTAGTGCTTGTATCTCAAAGTTTGATGGTGATTTTGTAAGAAGTGATACCATAGTTCCAGGGAAATAATTCTCACTAAAAAACATTTTATTGTATTCACTACCTTTATCATCTAAAATATATGAACGAAAAAGTCCCTTATTTACAAAAGCAAAACTTGTAGGTATCTCACCCATTTTATATAAAGCATCACCTTTTTTAATATCCTGAAAACTACAAATAGTTTTAAAATCTTCCCAAGTTATATCAGATATTAAAGTATATGTATCCATTATTTTTTTTAAATTTGTTAATGCTTTGTTTTTATCTATCAAAAATGTTCCTATTTTAAATACTATTATAAAAGTATCATATCTTAGTACAACTTATTTACAACAAAACTATTTTAAATAGCAATGGAATATTAATAAAAATAAATATTTAAAGAATAAAAGTTTAAGAGGAAAAATAGATTTTTAAGTAATTAATAATTGAGTTAAAAATAACTAAATTCTATTAAAACTCCACCTAATAAAAGGTGGAGTAATTAACTTATAAAAGAATTGTTTTAATCTTTTATACAACGAACATTACGTCCATATGCACGATTACTATCACCAGTAGATGAATATGCATTATTTCCTAAAAAAGAAAAACCATAAGCAAAACTTGAAGAGGGAGTACTTGACCAAGTTTCACCCATTATACCTATACCATCTAAAGCACCATTACCATTATAACGAATACCTGCATGTGGTAATTTTAGAAATAAATCAACTACTGGTGCAAAATAAGTCATCTCATCTCTTAATTCTGTAATAGTTGGAACACGATATCCAATAGGACAAACAGAAGTTCCATCTGTTTTAGACCATTTTGTAGATCGTAAGCTACCGCTTGAATCAGCAGTTGTCCAATCAGAACTACCTTTTACAAAGTAACGATCTTGGTTATTAATCCAAGTTTTTTTAACAGTTGTTGTTGAAACTACATCTTTTTCATGTCCATCAGTATCTCTACCCCATTGATAATAACCACCAAAACAATTAGCATCAGTAGAATAACTACAAATACGTGTTGCTCCGATATTTCTATCTAACCATATTTTTCCTGTTTTAGGAGATACAACTGTTCCGTATGTTAAACCATTATGAGTAACAACTTCTAATTCAGGAGAGATTTCAACTATACAGTCACCATTGGCTTTTATAATAATTTTATCTCCATTATTTAAAGACTCTAAAGCTAAACCATTATAATTATAGTTTACCCCATTTGCAACATGGATTTTATAATTACCACTATCTTTATATAAAACATAATCTACACAACTATTATTAAATACATCCATATCATTTATATCATGAAGGGTATCAACCTCTTGCAAACCATCTTTTACATCATACGAATAAGCATACAAAGAACTATAAATAGTACTAATAAAAAACAATAAAGCCAACATTTTTTTCATTTTTTTTCCTTTAGTTTTAAAATGTAATATTACTACACTACTAGAGGAGGACTTAATTAAGTGTTATTTAAAAGCTTATAATAATTAACAATTACTAAAAAAGAACGATTTGTCACATTTTGTTATTTATATACCATAAATATGTGAGACAACAGTATTCCTCTAAAGACTATTTAGAGATTATTTAATATGTAAAGTGCAACTATATTTTTTATAAAACTAGAACTTTCCAAAGTATCCATTTCCTCCATAAATTCATTAAAATTGTGACACTACATGTGACAACAAAGGTATAAAATAAATTTACGTATAAAGGTGTCTATTTTATAGATTAACAAAAACAAGGAGAAAAAAAATGAAAAAAGAAATACTAAACATAGGATTAGTAACAGCCCTAAGTACAAGCCTATTAGGATTTACATATAAAATAAAAGATGGCTGGCAACAACTAGGAGCAATAGAAGATATAGAAGATATGACAATATTTAATAATGCAGGATGTGTAGACCATGTTTGGTATTATGATAATCCAAATTGGAAATTACATATAGCAGATGGAAATACATATAACTATTGTGGAGAAACATTAGATTCATTAAAAAAAGGTCAAGGTTTTTGGGTTAAAGCTACTGGTAATTGTACTATTGAAATTGATGAGCCTAATTGTAATCCTTTAGGTATGCCTATTCCGCCTAGTCCTGATTCTTGTGATTTGAATATTACTTATAGTTCTTGTAAGGCTATTTTAGATGCGGGTAAATCTACTGGTGATGGTGTATATATTATTGACCCTGATGGTGATGGAGAAGTTACACCTTTTGAAGTTCAATGTGATATGACTACTGATGGTGGGGGTTGGACATTACACTCAAGTTTTAATGACTCTAAAATTGGTATAAATAATATATCAACTTTAACTGATTTATCAAATGCAAATTGGTTTTATTCTTATACAACTAATTTTTATTTTGAGCATGAAGATAGAAATTTAAATGAAAATGATTCAGGAATAATATTTTTGGATGGAGGAGGAATAGGTTCTATCTATATAAATCTTCCTACTATAGTAAATGAAATTATAGTAGAATGGGGAAATGCTTTAAACTATAGTGGATCTAATACTGCCATAAAATATGATGGAGTAATATTAGATTCAATTTCCGATACCCCTAAAAAGAAAATAACTCATTATAATGTATCTGCAAATAGAGGGAAAAGGTTATCTATAGTAGATAATACTTCTTCAACAACTGCTGCATGGATAAAATACTTATGGACTAGATAATAACTTAATTATATATTAATATCTTTGGATTATAATAAAAAAAGGGGATAAAGTATCCTCTTTTTTATTGAGATTGATAAAATCTACATTATCTATCTAAAAATCAATCCCACTTTTCCTCATACATTTTAATATCTCATAAGTTTTACTCACATCATATGTAGCACTATGATAAGAGTTTGGGTCAAAATCTATTTTGTAGTGGATACAGGTTTCATCTAGTTTTGGGTTTTTAATTTTTCCATTTTTATTTAAAGCTTTTACTATTTGTTTGTTTTCTTTCATAGTACAGATATGTTTTTCAAACTCAACTAAGCCCTCAATTCTAGCTAACTCAAAACTAATATTATGAGCTACTAGAGTTTTAGCACCACTACAAAACTCAGCAAACTCTTCATCTTCTTTAAAATATGAAGCATATTTTTTTTCACTTTTATTTCTATGCTCTAAAATAAGTTCAGGGGTTAATCTATGTACTTGATAAGCATAATAATTTACAGGATAACGTGATAGATAATATCTATGAAATTTATCTTTTACAATATATTCATCATCTACTAGCTCAACTCTTACAGCAGCAGCTTCTATAACATCATAAGGGTTTAGGGTGTTTGTTTCAAAATCTAATATAATCATGAAAAGATTATATCCAATACTACTTACAAATTTGTAAAGGTAAGTAGTACTCTTGCTACTAAATGAATATCATTTTTTTCATATACTAAGTGAGAATATTCTGGGTTAATTGAAAAAAAGTTTTCATTTTCTAAGTTATACTTTTTTACCCACATTTTATTATCATAATATACTAAATAGATCCCATCATCTTCTAAATCTTTTTGAGATAAATCAGCTACTATTACAGCTTTATGATTTATAACTGGTTGCATTGATTTTCCATCTACCATAAGAGTAAAAAGTGATTTTTCATTGAATTCTTTATCTATTAAGTGTTTTGAAAAAACTAACTCTTTTACTTTATTTTCATCAAAAATATCTGTATATTCTAAATTTAATATTTCCATTTTTCACCTTTTTGTATAGTGTTTTTATAGCTATATTCTACTTTTTAAATCGTTATATATATCTTCCATCTTAGGGACTTCTACACCTAAGCTTTTTGCTTCTTTTATAACATATCCACATAAAGATTCTAACTCTGTTTGTTTTTTATTTTCAAAATCTAGTTGCATAGATGTTTTTTGATTCATAAGGTACATGTGTGGCTTGTTTGATAGCTTTTTCTATATCATTATTGTTTATATCTATATTTTTTTCATTTGCTACTTTTTTTACCTCTAAGAGTATATCTATAAATGATTCTAGTTTTTCTTCTAGTATATATCCCATAGGTTTGTCAAAATATGTAGTTAAACTAGCCATAGAACATATAAAAAGATACTTTTTCCAACAATCATATTTTATATTATTGCTATATTTACTTCTTAGGTCACATTGATTTAATATTTGTTGTAATACATCTAAGTTTTCATGTGGTATTTGACTTCCAAATAAAAGATAAAAAGTGATTGATTTTCTATTTATTACTCCATATTTTTCTATATTTGATATTATGTATATAGCACCATCACAAATAATACCTTTATCAATAAACTTCGATAATTCACTTTTATGTTCTACTCCATTTGAAAGGGGAATTATAAGTGTATTTTCATCTATAGAGTTTTTTATGGATTTACAAGCTGATTGGAAATCATATGTTTTAGTAGTTATAAAAACTATATCATATATCTCATCACCTGTATTTTCTACAATATAAGGATATACAGTAAAACTATCTTTTTTATAGTCCAATACTTTTAGTCCATTTTCTTTTATAGCTTCACAATGTTTTCCACGAGCAACAAGTGTTACATCATAATCGTGTTGAATTAGTTTTGCTCCTATATAGCCACCAACGGCTCCTGCTCCAACTATTGCTATTTTTAGATTTGACATTAATTTCCTATAAGATTTTAAAATTGATTGTATTTGATTTGTAATTATATCATTAATAAATATTTATTAATAGGTGTTTGCATTTTTGCAAAAAGAGAAAATAGTCCATGCATAATTCTACTATTCAATTTTTAAAGTTTATAATATCAGAAAAAAGTTTATTATATAAGAAATATTTAATATATATTTTGTACTATACTTTTTATATACATCTTTGGAACTATAATATCTTTTGTTGTTAAATTATCACTAGCCCAAATAATATTTGGCACCTTTTTTTAGGAGAAACTATGTTAAAAATACTCTTCACATTTTATATATTTTTTGTGATGTTATATATTGTATTTATACATATATATTGGTTAAAAGGTGGGCTTTGGCCTGGAAATAATTATCAAGATTTAGTAGATAAAGTTTTAGGAAAAGGAGATAAACTACCAAATGCTTTTATGTTTATCTTTGTAATAGTTGTATTTTTATTGATGGCTATTTTTCCAATACTTTTATATTTTGATATAGATATTACTAGTTATGAAAAAGAGATACTTTTATTTTTTTGTATAGTCTTTTTTATCCGTTCGTTTTATATGTTTATACCAGCTATAGCAAACAAAGGTACAAAAGTATTTTTAGATTTAAATAAAAAAATATATGCACCACTTTGTTTTAGTTTAGGTATCTCATATTTTTATCTTTACAGTTTATAGTTTTTTGTAAATTTTTAGAGTAATTACACTAAAATATAATATTAACCAAAATTATATAGTAAAAAGTGCACAAATTATTATATAATTTAGGTTTAACAAATTAAGAGGAATTCAAAATGCAAGTTTCAAGTACAACACCAAGTTATCAACAAACAGCTACTTCGGCTACTAAAGCAACTCCTAAAGAAGACCCTTCTATACATCCAAGAGGAAGTAAAGAACATGCCCAAGAGCAAATTCATAATATGTTAAATAGAGACTTTCCTAAAGATGTTGCAACTGCCCTTGAAAAAGAAACAGAAGGTATGCAACCTGTTGAAGTTGCAATTATGACAAGTAGAATGCAAATGTCAATAGGACATTATGCTAGTGGAAATGGTGTTAAAGCACATTTTGAAGTTCAAACTGATAGCAATGGAAATGTTACTTACCCTGATCTTCTTTCAAAAGAACAGATGAAACAAATTGACTTTGGTGCTTATTTACAAGAAGCACTAGATCATTTTAAAGCTAAAGCACCTAAATCAAGTACAGAAGTTAAACAATCTTATGATGCTTTAATATCTGATTATACTTCACTACAAAATACTTATAATAAACAAAAAAGTGAACCAATATACGCTTAAATTTCTAAGCTTTTACTACACCAAATTAACTTGGTGTAGTCTCTAAATTATCTCTTCTATAAAATATCTACCATTTTTACAAACCACTTTTAAGTCTATATCAAACACTTTTGAAAGATTAGCACTTGTAAGTATTTCTTCTTTTAATCCTGATTTAAAAATAGTTTTATCATCTATTAAAGCTACATGACTTATCTCTTCAAATATCTCTTCTAAATGATGGGTTACTAAAATAATAGAGCAGTTTTTTGAAACTTTCTTTAGCATAGTTATAAAATTTATCTGTGCTTTTATATCAAGTCCAACAGTTGGTTCATCTAGTACAAAAGCTATAGGATCATGTATTAAAGCTCGTGCTACTATACATTTTCTAAGTTCCCCTGTGGACATTGTTTTTACTTTTTTATCTTTTAGATGAGCTATTTGTAAAAACTCCATAGTATCTATTGCTTTTTGGTATTGTTCTTCTGAAAAATCTTGATGTTTAAAAACCCCAATAGAACTATAGTATCCACTAAGTACAACTTCATAGCCAGTTAAATATGAACCAGAAGTATAAAAAAAGTTATGTAAATCATTTGTAATAACTCCTAACTTTTTCTTTAAGTCAAATATTGAACTATGAGTTTGCCCTAATATCTCTTTTTTAAACTTATAATCTCTTCTTGGATGAAGCTCACTTTGGATTAGTTTCATTAAAGTTGATTTACCAGAACCATTTGCACCAAGTATTGCCCAGTGTTCATTTTGTTTTATTTTTAAAGTGATTTGTTTTAAAACTACATTTGTATCATATCCTACGTGGATATTTTCAAAATCTATTATATTCATATGTTGCCTTTTTGCTCTGGCTTTTTTAATAAAAAATTTGTACCTAAAACCACTAAAAATAATACTAAACTATAAAATGAAAGTGGATTAAAAACCAAAAGTGTATAAAGCCAAATGTTACTATATATAAAAGCTAAAGCTACTGAAAACAAACCTCTTCTTGTAAAAATCAATACTAAAATTGCAAAAGCAGAAAAAACCACTCCAAATAAATAAGCCATATCATATAAAACTAAATTTTGTTTGTTATTTTCTGCGTTTGCTTTTAATCCAAGCATCATTCTACGCTCCATAATATAGTGCATAGGATTAAAAAGCAAGTTTCCAAGTGTACTAAAATCTTGTGTATGGGTTCGTATGATAAGTCTTGTATTATTAGAGTCTAACTCTTTTAATAAAAATGTACCCCAACCTTTTAAAACAAAATATTCATTTTGTTTTACAGCTACTACAGCAAAATTGAGTTTATCATTTCCATTTACTGTTGTTGGTACTATTCTATCAAGTGATATAGTTTGATTTTTGGTTAAAGTATTTTGCTTTTTTGTTTTATAGCCAAGTAATTCTTCTAAAAAAGTATAAGCATAAAAGCCACTTCTATCTGCTCCAAGTAAAACTAAATATTCCCAAAGATTCTGTTTTGATACAGCTATATCAATTGCACGAGTTGAGGCTATACTAAGTGCTATATCATCACCTACTAATTTTGTATTTATCTCTTGATTTGAAGCATTCCAAGTTGAAATTTTAGGTTCTATAAAACTAAAATAGATAATAATTTGTGTAAAAACTATAAAAAAAACAGTTATAAACTTTTTCATAAAACCTCTTAAACTAGTGTATATTTTTACATTATACAAATTTGAGGTTTTATATTTTGTTAATGAATCCCAAAAAGCTCGTATTAAACTAGCTTTTTTTGAAGTCTATTTCTTCATCTCTTTAATAATTTGGTAAGCCTGATTTATCTCTTGTGTTTTAGCTGTTGCTTCTTCTATATAAGATTCATCTTTATCTTGTGAGCTTATAATATCTGGATGATATTCTCGAATAAGTTTTCTATATGCTTTTTTAATAGTGTTCATATCATCACTTTCTTTTACACCTAAAACTTCATAGGCTTCTTTAGGAGCCATAGTTTGCTGTTTGTTTTTCTTCATATTTTCGAATTTATTTACAAAAGCTTCATATTCATCAGGTGTAATATTTAGTTCAGCCATAATATCACGTAAAACTTTGTCTTCTTCAAAACTAATGCCATTATCTACAAATGCAAGCTGAATTAAAAATCCTACAAATTGTTTACGTTTAAGCATACCACGACCAAGTAGTTTATTTAATGATTGTGCTATCTCTTTTGTATCATCATCTCTTTGTTTTTCTTCATTGAAAATCTCTTTCATGATAACTCTTACTTTTTCTTTATCATCAAAAAGCTTGGAAATATCATCAAACATAATACCAATAAGTTGAGCTTCTAATTCTTGAACTCTTCCATCTGCCTTAGCAACTTTAGCAACAAGTGCAATAAAAAGACCTAATTCACTTTGTTTAAATAATTCTTTTGAATTTAATAACTTATTTAACTTTTTTCTAGCATAAAATTTATATAGTTTAAATGCCACAATTAAAGAAACTATAACTCCAAGTGTTATAAATATATTTTTTATAAATATAAAATAAAATATTGTAAGAAATACTGCTAGGTATATCCATTTTTTTAATTTAATCATTTTTAATAAGACCTTTTATTTATACTATTGCAAAATTATATCTTCTTAATCTTATATTGTAAATAGATAATAAAGTTGAAAAAAATTAGATAAAAAAACTCTAAAGTATACCTCTACCTTCCTTTGGCCTTTTCCCCTTTTAAAGTCATAACTGTACTTGTAACATAAGCAACTTTTTTATCTTCATTATTATAGATATTACACTCATAATGAGTAAGTGTTTTTCCACTTTGTATTGGTTTAGCATGAGCTTTTAAAACACTTTTCCATGTGGGTCTATAAAAGTTTATTTTTAATTCAATACTAGTAAAACTCTCATCTTCTTTCATTAAAGTAGAGTGTGCCGTACCTATTGCGGCATCTGCTAACTCACATAATAAACCACCATGAATTGTCCCTTGTTGATTTCCATGTAGTTTTGAGTCTGCATAAATTTTAACTATAGCTTCACCTAAATTAATACTTTCTATATTTATCTTTAGTGTTTGAGATATTGCTGTTGGGTATATCATATGTGATGAGTCGTTTTTATTTAAACCGTTTTTTATATATTTTTTTAAATATTCAAAAACTGGATATTCATTATTCATTTTAAATCCTTTTTTATAATGATAATGAAAGTTTAAGTAATTCTATTTGTCTGTAAAGTTTTTTTCTTTGTTTATTTGGCTTGGAGAGTAATTATAAGTAGCTTTAAAAAGTTTAGAAAAATGTGCGATATCTTTAAAACCAGAATAAAAACACGCCTCACTAACTAAACAGTGATTATATTCAATTAAGTACTTCGCTCTTTGTAGTCTTTTTTGTTGGATCCATTTCATTGGTGAAAGAGAAGTGAAATTTTTAAACTCTTTTTTAAAAGTAGATAAACTTCTTCCACTCTCTTTTGCAAAGCTTTCTAAAGTTAAAGGCCTATCAAAGTTATCATTCATAAATGGTTCTAATGGTTTAACATCATTAATATAAGGATAGAAAAACTCTAAAAGCTTTTTATCATGGCTTGAATCTAAAAGTAAAAGAATAATCTCTTTTAATTTTAATTTTAAAATTTCATCTATATATTTTGTTTTTGTATTTAGTAGAGTTTCAATAAACAAGGCATTTTGTTTTAAAAGCTCGGATTGTTTTAATAAAAAAAATAAAGAGTTATTTTTTACTTTTTTTATTTCATTTGTATATAAATCTTTTAATATATTTGAAGTTAAATAAGTATCAAACACAATCACAAGTGAACTATAAGGAATTTTACTAGTAACTACACTATCAATATATTCTCCCCTTTTTAGAAAAAATATATCTTCTTCTTTTACTTCAAATTCCCCTTTTCTAGTAATGATCTTTTTACTACCTGAAAAAACAAAACTTAATATATAATTATCAGTATATAAAGCCAACTCTTCATTTTTTTCTTGGTAGCAAAACTTAGCAAAAATACTTTGAGCATTTTTTAAAGTTTTTTGACTTTTATATTCACTAAAATTTATAAAATTCATTGACTGATATCTCTTTTATCTTTATTAATTTTTTCTACTTTTTTCACATCTTCTTGAAGTGATAAATCTTATAGTAGCATATTTCTAACTATAGTATTATTTGTATTAAAAATCTTAAAAATAATTTATATTATATTTTTATTATTAAAAAGATATCAAATATAAATCTTTATGTAGTTTGTCTTATATGGGAAATATCTATTTGCATAACTGCTCTTGCCCATTCAAACTTAGACTTTATATTTTTATATTCATCTATATCATCTCTAATTTGTGCTGTACCTTCAATAATACAACCTGCTCCACTTCCTGGACCATTTAGACCGTCAACTTCTTTACTTCCAAGTGCTACTATTACTCTATTGTCTTTTTTTAAAATCTCCTCCATAGTGTTCATCCCTCCAACAGGAAGAAATAAAAGATTATCTTCATATTTTAAAAAACTATTCCAGTTATTTACCATATGAGGAAAATTCTCTCCTTGTGCAACTACACTAACAACACCTTCATTTTCAAGTATTCTTTTTACAAGTTCATTCATATCTTTCTCCTAGCTATTTAAGTTTTGTACTGTTATAATATCAGTAAATTGTCATGTTTACAAGTGACAATTTAATATGTTTTTATAGGTACAATTTTATGTATATTTTTGATAATTCTTCTACTCCACTATATATGCAACTCTATTATCAACTAAAAAAAGAGATCCAAACAAAATTGCCTGCAAAAGCTAGACTACCAGCTATTAGAAAAATGGCAATAGAATATAAAATAAGTAAAAATACAGTAGAGCAAGCTTACTCTCAACTACTTGTAGAGGGATATATTCAAAGTAAACCACAAAGTGGTTATTATGTTTGTAATGATATTATAGATGAAACACTTCAGAACAATAATAAAGCATTGGAATTTTTAGAAAAAAAGCCTTTAGATTACAAATTTGATTTTTTCCCAGCACGTCTGGATAAAGATATTTTTCCTAATAAAATATGGACAAAACTACACAATAAAACTATGAATAGTGATATTGATTTTGGACAATACCAAAACCCTCAAGGAGATTTAAACCTCAGAGTACAAATCTTAGATTATCTATCTAAATTTAGAGGTGTATCTTGTAGTGTAGAACAAATTGTAGTTTGTAGTGGGTTTTCTGATTCTATGTTTATATTATCTACTCTTTTAAAGTCATATACTTCAACCTTAGGTATAGAATCTCCAGGCTATTTTGTAGTAAAAAAAGTATTTGAACAACAAAACTATAAAATAAAAGATATAGATATTACAAAAGATGGTATCAATTTAGAACTACTACAAAAAAGTGATGTAAAGCTTTTATATCTTACACCCTCACATCAATTTCCAACGGGTGTAACCATACCTGTATCAAACCGTCTAAAACTTTTAGATTGGGCTATGAAAACAAATAGTTATATTATAGAAGATGATTACGATAGTGAACTAAGCTACTACAATCGCCCAATACCTTCACTTCAAGGATTAAAAGAAAATAACCAAGTTATATATGCAGGTACTTTTTCAAAAGTTTTATCCCCTGCCCTTAGAGTTAGCTACTTAGTTTTACCAAAAGCACTTTTAGAAAAATACAAAAAAGAGTTTGACTACCACTTTTCAGGTGTACCTATAGATACTCAAAAAACACTAGAACTTTTTATAAAAGAGGGATACTTAGAAAAACATCTTCGTAAACTTCGTACTTTAAATCGTAAAAAACATGACATAATGAAAAGCTTTTTAAAACAATATTTAAAAAATAGTATGGAAATATTAAGAGAAGGAAGTGGTCTTACTATTATAGTCCAACCATTAGTTAAAATAGATTGGGAAAGGTTAGAAACACTTGCTCAAAATGAAAAAATAAAAATATATCTTATGATATATAAAAACAATCAAAAAGCTTTAGCTATGGGATTTGGTGGATTAAAAGAAGAAGAGATACCTTTAGCTATTGAAAAGTTTTCAAAAGTGTGGTTTGAAGCTATTTTATAAAATAATACAAAAAAGAATATAATTAGAAAAACACACTTTTTACATATCTTTTATTTTATATAATTTAATATTAGAAAAAAATATTTACAAAAGAAGAACTTGATGAACTTTTACAACCTAAAAATATGGTAGAAAACTCTTAACTTAAGGAAAACATACAATGAACATAACTATACTAAATACTGGTGGAACATTTAACAAAAGATACAATCCAATAAAAGGAACCTTAGATGTTCCAATAGATCATATAGCACTAGATAAAATAACAGCCTGCTGTCATAATATCAATTTTGAAATTATAGATATTATCTCAAAAGATTCACTTGAAATAGATGATAAAGATAGACAAACTTTAGTAGATAAAATAAACCAAATCAAAAATGATAAAATTATTATCATACATGGAACAGACACTATTGATGAAACAGCACAATTTATAAAAAAACAAATAACTAATAAAAAAATAGTATTTACAGGTGCAATGATCCCTATGAGTATAGATGAAGTTGAAGCATCTGTAAACTTTTCTATGGCATTAGGTTTTTTAAATTCAGATATAAAAGATAATATATATTTATCTATGCATGGTGTAGTAAAAGAACCATCAAAACTTTTAAAAAATAAAGAGCTTGGTAAGTTTTTAGTGAACTAGTAAACTACTCTTTGTTTTTTATAAGAAGTATAACTGTTGATAAAGTTGATATTAAAATACCACTAAATACAACAAAACCAATAGTTTTAGCTTCTAAAATAAAAAGTAAAATAGCAACAGCAGCGGGATTTAAATAAACATACGCCATCACATTTTTTGGTCCTATATTTATAGTCCCTTGTTGATATAAATATACCGTAACAAGTGTAGCTGCAATACTAAGATACAACATATAAAAAAGCAAATCACCTTGTATTTTACCCCACTGTAAAGGGATATCTAAAAATAATAAAGCGGAACCCATCCAAATTGAACCACCAACTAAAGTACAAAATACTAAAACTAAAAGCTCATCATCTTTTTTATGTAAATACTTCATACTTATAGAATATAAAGACATAGCAACAATAGCCAATAAAAATACCATATCACCCTCATTTAAAGAGAAGCTTAAAAACAGTTCAATATCCCCTTTAAATACAACTATACAAGTTCCCACAATACCTAAAGCATATATAAAAATCTGATATAAATCTAACTTTTGTTTTAAAATAAATATTGCAAATACTGCTGTTAGAAGTGGTACTAAAGTATAAAGTGTTCCTGTATTTAAAGCTGTAGTAGTTTCTAAAGCTTTGAACAATCCAATAAAATATAAAGAATAAAAAAGACTTATTATCATAGCTCTTGGAAGAGTACTCAATATTTTAACTCTATACTTTTTATTTAAAAATATAATTGGAGCTAAAAACATAGTTGAAAATATAAATCTAAAAAGAGTAAGTGAAATAGAGTCAATAACACCCGATAACTTTTCTGAAGCTAAAAATGAACCAGCAACTAAAAAAGTAGCTAAAAGTACTAAAAGGTGAGCTTTAAATTTACCTTGCATAAATATTCCCTAATTTCATTTATGCAAATTGTAGTAGATTTAAACTAATAGTGTCATTTACATATGTTGATATTACACTTTTAAAGCTTTTATTTATATAGTAAAGTACAAATAATACAATAAATTGTACATATTTTCCATTGAGTATATTCTTTAAATTTAATATAATCCTATTAAATAAAATAGGAGTTTTAAAATGAAAAATATTCCACTTAAATTGGCTTCAAATATGGTTGAATTAGTTTTATTTTTAAGTAAGAAAATAACAGATTCTTTAGAAAAATCACATCATAGTTTATTGAATATGCAAATTAAAAACTTAAGCTAATTATGAAAACAATATCTATTGAAAATATATTTTGTGCAAGTAAAGAGAAAGACTTTTGTACTTTAAAAGGTAAAGAATACAAGTCATCTTATATAAAAAAAACTATAGGCTCTACATATATAGAATATTTAGGTTCAAAAGATGATACTCAAAGTGATAAAAACCATCATGGAGGGATAGATAAAGCTATATGTGTATATAGCAAAGAATATTATGACTTCTTTAAACAAAAACACAATATCACTTTACCTTTATGTGCTTTTGGTGAAAACTTAAGTATCTTAGGTGCAAATGATAATGATATTTGTATAGGGGATAGATTTAAATGTGGAGAGGTTATATTTGAAGTATCTCAACCAAGACAACCTTGCTGGAAAATATCTTCAGTTTTAAATATAAAAAACCTAACATCTTTAGTTGTAAAAGAGTTTAAAACTGGATTTTATTTTAGGGTTATTAAAGAAGGATTAATTACAAAAGATGATAAAATAGAAGTAATATCAAGAGAGTATCCTCTTTTGACAATCGAGTTTATAAATAAGTGTGCTTTTGATGCTAAAAACAATCAAAAGAATATAAAGCAAATTCTACAGTCAACTAGACTTGCTAATGCTTATAGAGTATCTTTACAAAGAAGACTTAAAAATAAAGAAGTTGGTATTCAAGATTGGCAAGAGGATAATTACAAACATTAGATTTATTAAAGGGTTTAGATGGATACAAGTGATTTTTATGCCAATATAAAAGAGATAAAAAGTTTCAAAGATATATCTACAAGTTCTTTTTACAAACATATGTCAAAAGATTGGTATGTTATAGCTACAGATGTAGCAGGTTCAACAAAAGCCATCGAGCAAGGAAAATACAAAGAGGTAAATATGGTTGGTGCTCTTACAATCATATCTATACTAAATATAAATAAAAAAGTTGATTTGCCTTTTGTATTTGGAGGAGATGGTGCTTTTGTATTAATTCCACCTTTATTATTAGAAGATTCAAAACAAGCTTTACTTGCTGTTCAAAAAATATCAATGGATGCTTATGGTTTAAATCTTAGAATTGGAATCATACCTATTAAAGATATATATGACAATGATAAAGAGATGCTTATTACAAAGTTTAAAATATCAAAAGATTATGCTCAAGCTATGATAAGAGGTGGTGGTTTAGAATTTTGTGATGTACTTTTAAAAGAGTCTGATAAGTACGAGATAAAAGATAAAATTGATGAAAATTTCCAAGTTGATATTGAGGGGTTAGAGTGTAGATGGGAAGCTATAAAAAGTCCAAAAGATGAAACTTTATCAATACTAATAAAAGCAAAAGATGAAACATACTACAAACATATACTAGAAGAACTAGATACTATTTTAGGAACAGTTCAAATAAGACACCCGATAACTAAAAAAAATACAAAACTAAGTTTTAATGATAAAATACTAGCAAAAGAAGCATCTTTATCAACACAAAATAATATATTAAAAAAACTAGTTATTTATAAACTAAAACTATTAAACTATCTTGGTAAATTTTTAATGGAATTTAGTATTGGACAATGGGGTGGATATAAAGATAGAATCCTTTCTACAACTGATACAGAAAAATTTGATGATATGTTAAGAATGGTAGTTTCAACAAACTATACTCAAACTAAAAAATTAGAAGAATACTTAGAAGAAGAGTATGAGAAAAAAAACTTACTTTATGGTATCCATAAATCTGACTCTTCACTTATGACTTGTCTTATTTTTGAACGACATGGAAAACATATTCACTTTGTAGATGCTTCAAATGGTGGCTATGCTATGGCTGCAAAAGGTTTTAAAAAGCAATCTTTTTAAAAAAAGTTAAGAACTTTGTGTCAATTGGATAGAATTTATTCTACAATAGAAGGGAAAATGTTCTTATTATAATTTCCTTATTCTAGTTTTGTAGTATAACAAGTAAGTTCAACTGCGAACAGCCAACAAAATGAGTTGACTGCCGCTTACAGTGTCTTGTTAGACTGGAAATTTGTTAGTGCGTATTAATTCGCATACCTGAATGTGATAATCTGAGAAGAATTTCTCTTTACCTAACTTTTGTACAGCTTGATGCTGAGGATTTGACTTCCAAGTATCAACAGACTCAAGAGATTCAAATTCGGCAATTACGACAATCTCTCCATCTTGAGCTGTGAAATCTTTAACACCTATAAATTCAGGCATCTTACTTACGATCCCTACCATTTTTTCAGTCAAAGAACCAAACTGTTTTAAATCCGCATTTGGGATTAAGTGAAAACGAAAAACAACAATAATCATTATCTTACCTCCTAATTTAATGTTTCCATACATAACATACTGTTAAATATATGTACCAGTCGTTCACACCCACCCATCCCTCCATGTGTATCGACATAACTCTTTATATAATTACATTCATCTCATTTTTTAAATATTCAATAAAATCATTTAAAGAGGATTGATAATTTTGTTTTTTAGTTTATCTCTAATATTTAAACTATTTTCTTGAACTTCTTTATCACCAACAATACATATTAAAGGGTTTTTGTCACTTTCTGAGTTTTTGATTCTTTTATTTAAAGTATCATCTGAGTTATAAACTTTTACATTTATATCATTTAATAATAGTTCTTTTTGAATTTTTTCTATGTATTGCATTTGAGATTTACTATTAGAAGATATTGGCACAATAGCTAATTGATCTGGAGAGATACAAATAGGTAAAAGACCTTTATGATGTTCTAATAAAATCCCTATAAATCTCTCAATGCTACCTAAAATAGCTCTATGGATTATGACTGGTGTTTTTTCTTTACCTGCATTATCTATATATTTCATATCGAATCTTTGGGGTAAATTAAAATCTATTTGAATACTGCCTAGTTGCCATTCTCTTTTATGTATATCTTTTATTTTAATATCGATTTTTGGTCCGTAAAAAGCACCGTCACATTCATTCAATCTATATTTTTGTCCAGATTTTGATAAAGCATTTTTTATTGAAGCTTCAGCTTTTTCCCAATTTTCATCGCTTCCTATTGATTTGTCAGGTCTTGAAGAAAAATCTATTTTATATTCAAAATCAAAGAAGTTCAATAAAGATTTTATAAAATCAAGTATTGATAAAATTTCATTTTCTATTTGCTCATGCATACATATAATATGAGAGTCATCTTGAACAAATTCTCTAACTCTAAATAAACCATGTAAAGCACCTCTTAATTCATTTCTATGAACTTGTCCAAATTCAAAATATCTTATTGGTAATTCTCTATAAGATTTTTTAGAATTTTGATACATTAAAATATGCATGGGACAATTCATTGGTTTTAAAAGATAATCTCTTTTTTCAACAACTGAAGGAAACATATTTTCTTTATAGTTTTCATAATGTCCAGATATTTTCCACATCTTATCTTCCATCATTGCTGGGGATTCAACATATTGATACTCTCGTAACATATGAGATTTATAGATTATCTTTTTTAAATTATTTTTCAACTTTGAACCTTGTGATAACCAAAAAGCCATACCTGGGCTTAACTCACTAAACATAAACAACTCTAGTTTTTTTCCTAATATCCTATGATCCATATCATTCATTTTTTGCATAATAATTTCCTTTTAAATTTATAATTTAATATTGTGATTTTAAATATTTATTGTGATGTTTTTATTCCATAGATTTAAGTTGTGTAATTGAAGAATACTCAAGAGGTATACCTATTTTATATCACCAATAAGATGCTTTACTTAGTATAAGAATTACTCAAAGATTCTTTATTTAAGAAATAATAACAATAATAAATATTTTAAACAGTTTGATTTTTAAACAGAATAATTAAAATTTATTTAATTATTAAAATGTAAGGGTAGTCGTAGGAATAATGGTCGAGATAAAAAACTTTGAGATTACAATTTTCATAATTATTCCTTTTTATATTAAGATGGACGTATCATATAGAAAAAATAAAAGAATGTCAATATAAATAAAAAAGTACACTAAAAGTTAAATGCCAGTTAAACTAACAACTATATTTTTACTTCCTTTAAACTTTTGCTTTTAGTACTTTTCTCCAAGCTTTATTGGGTTTATACTCTTTGGGAGCTATAAATTTTACGTTTTTTTGTTTTAATATATCTTTTTTATATTTATATATAAAAACAGAAACTCTATAGTTTTTCATACAATGTATAAACACTTTTTTATTTTGAGATTCTAAAAACTCCAATACATCTAAAAACATCTTTAATCTATCAAGCTCTGGTTTAGTCCATGAAATTGGAATATGAATATATACCATACCATTTTTAGATACTATTTCATCTTCTTTTTTTAAAGATCTTTTATCACTAATAGATAAATTTATAACTACATCAAAACCTACTTTTGCTACTTTTTTTATCTGCTTTTTTGTTGGTAATCCTGCTGTTGCAATGGAATCACTTACTTTTATATAATTTAAGATATTTTCCATTTTATAAAAGCCTTTTTAATCTCTCAATAGCCTCATCTAGTTCATCTTCTTTTTTAGAAAAACAAAACCTTGCAAGATTTAAACCTGTGGCATCATTATAAAAAGCACGTGCAGGAACAGTAGCAATTCCCGTTTTGTCAAGTAAGGTCATTACTTTTTCTTTATCATCATTTCCATCAAGCGTTGAGATATCTGCAAGTACATAATATGCACCTTTTACATACTCAGCCTTTAGCCCTACTTCATTTAGGGCATCTATAAACTTATCTCTTTTTATTTGATGTTCACTCGCTACATCTGTATAATATGACTTTGGAAGCTCTTGTAAGCCCTTTAAAACACCATGTTGAAGTGGAGCTGGAGGACAAACGTATATAAGGTCATTGAAAGCTGAAGCACTATCAACCACCTCTTTTGAGCTAATAGCATAACCCATTCTCCAACCAGTGATTGAATATATTTTTGAAAATCCAGATATTACAACACATCTTTGTTTTATACTTTCAATACTCATAGCAGATACAAACTCTAAATCATCATAAATAAAATGCTCATACATCTCATCACTAAAAAGTACCATATCTTTTTTAGTGATAATTTGCCCTAATGTTTCAAGTTCATCTTTACTATAAACTTTACCACTTGGATTTGATGGATTACAAATTAAAATAGCTTTTGTATCTTCACTTATTTGCTTTTCTAAATTAGTAAAATCTATACTATAATTTGGTGGAGTAGTTTTGATATATTTTATTTTACACCCAATTGCTTTTAATGTAGTAACATGATAACCATAATATGGCTCAAAAACTACAACCTCATCACCCTCATTAAGCAAAGTCATTGCAGTAGTATAAAACGCACCCGTAGCTCCTAAACTTACAAGTATATTATCTGCATTTATACCTTGATCGTAAAAGTCATTTTGTTTTTTAGCTATTGCATCTCTTAGTTTATAGTTTCCATAAGCTGAAGTGTATATATTATGCCCTGCATCAAGAGCTTCTTTTGAACCTTGTATTACAGGAAGTGGTACTTCAAGGTCACATAAACCTTGTGCCATGTTTAGTCCATTTTTCTCTTTACATAAAATAGACATCGCTCTTATTTCTGATTGTGATATATCTTTAGCTCTATTACTTAAATTCATCTTGTCATTATACATAAAAACTCTTTTTCTTTGATAGGCTTTTATTAGTTTTATATAAAAGTTCACAATTTAATAGCAAGATTCGGATTGTCTGTATTTTTCATTTTTATTATAATTCAAACTAAATTAAATTAAAGGTTACAAATGAAAACATTAACAAACAAAGTTGCTATTATAACAGGAGCTAGTTCAGGAATAGGAAAAGAAACTGCATTATTATTTGCAGAAGAAGGAGCAAGTTTAATTATTGGAGCAAGAAGAGAAGAAGAGCTAAAAAATATTACAAAAGAGATATTATTTAATAAAGGTAAAGTAAAATATTTAGTAGGTGATGTAACAGACGAAACATATATGAAAAAACTAGTAGAACTAGCTGTAGATACCTATGGAAAACTAGATATTGCTTTTAATAATGCTGGAATATTAGGGAATTTAGATGAAATAGAATCTATAAGTTTAGAAGAGTGGAATAAAGTTATAAATACAAACCTTACAAGTGCATTTTTAGCTTCAAAATATCAAGTTCCACAAATGAAAAAAAATGGAGGCTCAATAATATTTACCTCTTCTTTTGTTGGAAATACATTAGGTATGCCAAATACAGCTGCTTACGCTGCTAGTAAAGCTGGTATGGTAGGATTAACTAAAACTTTAGCAAGTCAGTATGGAGTAAATAATATAAGAGTAAATGCCATATTACCTGGAGGTACAAAAACAGCAATGTCATCTGAAATGACACAAGATGATCCTGAAGCTACAAAATATGTGGAAAATTTACATTCATTAAAAAGAATGGCACAACCACAAGAAATTGCAAAAACTGTACTGTATTTTGCTTCTGATGCTTCAACATTTACTACAGGAACTGCAATGTTAGTAGATGGAGGGGTTTCTATTTGTAAATAGAAACTTTATTATTTGATTATCAAAGTTTAAAATTTTGATAATCAAGTTTTTACTATTTTATATTATTTATAATTAGCTTTTTGAAGATACACCAATGTAATTTTTTTATTAGCTATAACTTTTTTAGTTTTTCTATAACCAAACTTTGTATATAAAGAGATATTATTAAAACTTTTATGTCCAGTGAAAAGTTCAAATACCTCACTTGCATTAAACTGCTTTTCAATCTCATTTAATAATGCTGTTCCAATTCCTTTTCCTTGATAATTTGGATGTACAATTAAACAAGCTATTTCACACTTATTATTATTGATACTCGCTCTTACAGAACCTACAATATTATTATCTATTTTTGCAACTAGTATTTTTCCTTTTTTCAAACATTCTGTTATCTCAGATAAACTCTGATGTAAAGGAGGCATAGTAAAGTCATCATATAGTTTTGCTTCACTTTGATATGCTAAAAATTGTAAATCTAGTATGCTTTTTAGTTCATTTTCTTTTGCTTTTACTATATTCATTTTATGAGGCGTTTATCTTTATAGCTTCATTGATATAATACTTAATATGTTCTTCATTGATTAACTTTAAAGAAAGGGTTCTCATTACTTTCCCAGTACCTGTAAGTAGTCCAAACTTATCTTCCATTCGAGCACCTTTTAAAAACCCTATATCAATACCATATTTCATAGTTCTCATATGGAAAACTCCACCATTTTCATTAGAGTATGTAGTTATTCTATCTTTTTTTATCTCTTTAAATCCATCAAAGCTAAGTAATAGTTTTTGAGCAGATAAAAAAAGTTCTTTATGTTCTGATTTCATATCAATATCAAATTGCATGGTAGCCCCTTATTCTTTTCTTATAAATTAGATTTTTTAGTAATATTTTTATTAACAAATTCATTAAGTTCTTTAAGTGATTTAATTTGATAGATATCTTTTCCTTTAGCTCTTAGTTTAATTTTATTAAATAATTCTAAAGTCCAAAACTCAGGTGATAACCTTAAATATTTATAGCTTAAAAAAGTACCTTTTATAATAGAGCTTTCTTTTGGCCAACCTATAGGTTTTACAAAACAACTCTTTAATAACCTTTTAATAATCCACCAGTAGTGAATACGATATGGTAAATCAATATAAACGATAGTATCTGCTTCATCAATACGTAACCAAAAGGACTCTAAAGTACCAAGCCCTTCAATTATCCAACTTTCTTTTGCTATTAACTTTTCATGACTATTAGAGTACTCTTCTGCTGACATTTGTTCGCCATTTTGCTTGTATTTAATTAAATCTAAAGAATAAACCTCTATACCTATACAAGCTGATATTTCTCTACTTAAAGTAGATTTTCCGCCTCCTGGTTTTCCAAATACTGTTATTTTTTTCATACTTTAATCTTCTGGTAAACTTTCAAACTCAGCTCTTTTATTATCAAACCATTTTTTCATCTCTAGTGGGTCTTTCATAAGCTCTGTCATTTCATTCATTACTTTTAAGTGTGCTTCATCTTGCTTTTGAAACATTTCAGTGCCATGCTGTTTACTTAACTCTACTATCTCTTCAAAACTATTAGCTTGAAATACCTCATCACAAGCTCCACCCAATTGTTTACATATCATTGTTTTCATAATTTTCCTTTTTATATTTTTCTAATTTACTATTTCATTAAAAAATAGGAACATAAACTTCAGTTCTTAAATTTTCTGACTTTATTTTTTTAGGATTCATATCTAAATATTTTTCAAATGTGGGAAGGTCTCTTAGTTTAACTTTACTCTCAACAATCCAATCCCCTATTTCATCATAAACACTCTGTAATTCTTCATATGCACCTACATGTAAAAACATAGCATACTTTCCACCATCAAGAGTTTTTAATAAAACTTCTCCACTTGGACGAACCCCTGTATCATTTATTACAACACAAGCATCACACCTTAGTTTCTCAGTTTTTGTTACATTTGGATCATCATGTCCAATTCCTATTTTTATAATTACTTTATTTGAAATATTATTATTGATAACAAAATCTGATAATATTTTCCATGCTTCTTTGCATGACTTTAAATACTGCCCAGTTTTCCTTACATAAAAAATACTTTCTGTTTTAAGCTCAACAAATTTAGGTTTTAATTCTCTAATTCCTTTTCTTTCTTTTGCCTTTTTAGAAAACTCTTTGGGTGTAATTCCAAAATGCAATTTAAAAGCTTTTGAAAAAGAAGCACTTGTTTCATAACCACTTTCTAGTGCAATTTGAGTAACTTTTTGATTTGTTTTAAATTTTAAAGTTGTTCTTTGTAATCGTACTCTTCTAATATAGTCACCTACATTTTCACCAATAATTGATTTAAATACTCTATGAAAATGATACTTTGAAAAACTTGCAACTTTAGATAATTCTTCAAGAGTTATATTATCATTATAATTCTGTTCAATATACAAAACAGCTTTGCATACAGAGTTAATATAATCAGCTTTTGTATCTCTTTTCATTTTTCTCTTTTAATTATTTTGTACCTTATTATATAATAATTTAGAAACTAAAACTATTCCAAAATTGCTTTTTAACTACTTTTATTTTTTAGTTCATTTAATTTAATAACTGTATTGTGGTTTCTAATTGTTGAGTATGATTTTAATTTTGATTCTATTAAAACATTTGTTATTTTACTTTTACCAATACCATTTGGATAATATAAATATAAAATATCATCTACTAAACATATCTCTTCATTTAAAGTTGCTTTAACTAGAAGTTCTTTAACTATATCTGTAGCTGGGATAGTTGATAAAAAGCAATAATATAAAGCTTTTGAATCATACTTTTTATTTAGAAATATATTGTTTTCAAGCACTCTTTTTAACTTATTTTCATAAAATACAATAGTTTCAATATCTGATCCAAAAGAGGTTTTAATATTTTCTTTTATTATTTTTTGATTTGTTTGTATATCATCATTACTTTGAAATATTACATTTCCAGTTTGAATATAAGTATTTACATTTTCAAAGCCCATATTTTTAAACAGTTTACGTAAATCTTCCATTTTAATTTTATTTTTGCCTGAAACATTTATACCTCGTAAAAGTGCTATTTGTTTTATACTTTTATCAAACTTAACATCCATTATTAAACCTTTTTATTTTATTTGTTTATTATTTTATAATGTACAAATTATACAATTAATTATACTTTTCTAACATTGTTTTTATTATAAATAAAAAATATGATATATTATGAATAGATAAAATATAGGACTTAACTATATGGATATACCTTATGAGATAAACCGTTCATTGATACAATTTAAATATACCTCAATCAATAAAAACCGTTATGGTAAATTTTTTGAGATACATCGACATGATTTATATGAAATAGTGTGTATTACAGAAGGTTCTATAAAACTCATACTTGATTTCCAAACTTATACTTTAGAAAAAAATACAATATATCTAATAAAACCTGGTCAAATACACCAATGGTCTAAAGATAACTTTTCCAACAATTATGTTGGTCATATATTTCACTTTTCAAAAGACTTCTTACCATCTTATGATATGGTAAATAAATTATTTGAAAATAACTCTTTACCAATAATAGAAATATCTTCATCAATTATAAATAATATAGAACATTTAATATCTATGATAAAAAAAGAAGAAACTACAAATAGTAATGTCACATCATATCTATTTGGTTCTATTTTAGAATATATTTTAAAGTTTAAAAAATCAACTACAAACCTTTACTATAAAGATCAAAGGATATATCTACTTATAGATTTAATAGAACAAAACTTCAAAAAAGAAAAATCAGCACTATTTTACGCCAATCATTTTGAACTTACAACAAAAAGATTAAATGAACTAACAAAAAAGTATCTAAATAAAACTCTATCATCTTTGATAATTGATAGAAATATAGTTGAGATAAAAAGAGAATTAACCTATAGTGATTTATCTATAAAAGAGATTTCTGAGAAACTTAGTTTTAATGAAACATCTTATTTTTCAAAATTCTTTAAAAAATATACAGGCTATTCACCTTTAAATTTTAGAGAGTTATCTCAAAAAAAGATATAACACTATTTAAACTAATAAATAGTGTTATATTACAAAATATATTTTAGTTTCCTACTACAATATTATGGGGTCTTGCTGCACTAAAAATACCAGCTGGAACTTCCATCTTTACAGTTTTTACAACTTTTAGTGTTTTAGAATCTAATATCACAAGCTTATTTCCTGCATAACCAGAACTTACATATAGATACTTACCATCTGCACTATATTCTGGAAAGTGAGAATGTCCACCTATATCTATAGTCTTTGCAACTTTTAAAGTTTTTTTATCAATAAAGTCAATTTTACCATCATCTTTTCCTTTATTACTAATAATATCAACAGCTATATAAGGTGCATTTGGATGAGCTGCTGGTGATTCTGTTCCTCCTGATACTTTTATTTGTTTAATAACTTCAAATGTTTTTGCATCAAATGCAGTGACAACTGTTTTATCACATTTTTCACCACTTCCAAAGTTTGTACCAAACCCAACAAGTCTTGAACCAATTTTTGTAATAGCCCCTGAACCTGTATGTGGAGTACATCCAGCTTTTATATCTTTGATTTTTTTCTTTTTTTCAAAGTCAATAACAGCTAGCTTGTTATCATCATATGCTGCAATTATCATCTTCTTTCCATCAGGAGTTAGCATAGCATCATGTAAGTGTCTCCCTACATTTTTGATTTTTGTTATAGGTAAAGATTCTTTACTTGCATCAACCAACCAAACTTGACCAGAATTTTCTAATGCAAACGCAATATGATTATTATATGGAGTTGCTGTAATACTTCCTGAATCAGACTCAACATATTTACCATCAAGATTCATACCTTCTAGTTTTAGATATTTTACTGGCATAAGTGTTTTTGCATCTAAAATAACTGCTGTATTTGGAACAAAAGAACCAGCTGCAATATATTTACCATCAAAAGATACAGCTAAAGATGGACCTGTATATCCAACTTTTATACTTCTTACTACTTGCATTGAATATAAATCAACTTTAAATACCCTTCCACCATCTGATTTTATATATGCCCATCTTTTATTTTTTGGGTCAAAATTAACAACATGAGGTGCATCTCTAGTTATAATCTCACCTACTATTTCATTTTTTCCATTAAAAAATACTACTTTAGAATTTTTACCATTAGAATATGTTCCTCTACTTACTACTGCCATTAGATTGTTAATGTCAGCTATTTTATAAGTTGGTTTTTTAGGTAGTTTAGTTTCATCTGCAATATTAACTATTAAAGAGTGTTGAATATCTCTTTTATCCCACTTTAGATTTTCTTTTGGGTAGTTTTTTATCAATGTAGCTAAAGAATCAATCTCTTCTTGAGTTAGTCTATTATTCCATGGTGGCATTAAACTATGTTCAACACCATAGGCGATCATAGCACTTATTCCAGACTCTGGCATTTGAGCATACTTTTCAATAGTTAAAGCAGGTCCTATAAAACCTCCCCTATCTGCACCATGACAACTAGCACAATTCTCTATATATAAAGCATCTGCTTTTACTTTTGAAAATTCACTCGCTTGTAAACTTTGTATGGATGTTAATAATATACAATTAACCAATAAACTTAACATTTTAGTTTTCATTTTCTCTCCTTTTATGTTATATATTAATACTAATACAAGTTATAAATATAAGCAATAGAATATTTATACAATTTCTTATACTATTTATACATTTTATTTTTTGATTCTTATTAAGTATGTAGTAAAGAGTTATTACTGAAATAAAGGTTATAATATTATACTTATTAAAAAGGAATCAAAATGAACACACATGAAAAAATAAACTATGTTGAATTTCCTTCAAAAAACATTGAAAATACAAAACGTTTTTTTATAGAAGCTTTTGGCTGGTCTTTTGAAGACTTTGGTTCAGAGTACTCTGCCTTTTCAGATGAAGGTATTGATGGTGGGTTTTATAAAGCAGACCTTTGTTCTTCTTCATCTGTTGGCTCTGCTCTTATTGTTTTTTTAGTCAAAATATTGAAGATACAAAAGCTAAAATAGAAAAAGCAGGTGGAAAAATCAATAAAGAGATATTTTCATTTCCTGGTGGTCGTCGTTTTCATTTTTGTGAACCATCTGGTAATGAGTTTGCAGTATGGACAGATATTAAATAAAAAGAAAAAATAGTTACAATGAAAACATCAACAATGAAAAAGTTCTCTTTTTTAGAAGAGAAAATAGTTTTTAAATATATGGATAAAAAACACAATTTTTCAAAACATATCCATGATGATACTTATATGATAGGTACTTCTATAAAAGGAAATAGTACTTTTGTTATTGATGATAAAAGCTATGAAGTAAAAGAAAATGAAATTTGTATTATTCCACCAAATATTGTTCATGCTTGTACACCTTTTAAAAGTAGTGAAAATTGGCAATTTTTAAACTTTCATACTTCACAAAACTTTTTACAAAAAATTGCAAATAATATTTGTGATGAAAATACAAACTTTTCATTTAATAAATACTTTATAAAAGATGATGAGTTAGCTATTTATCTAAAAAATATTATCTATAAAACTTTAAATGATGAGATAATTTATGAAGAAGATACTCTAAACTTTCTTACTATGCTTCTTGAAACTTATGGTTCATTTGATAAAGAGATTAAAGATACAAAAAGTGAAAAGTTTGAACCACTATTTAAATACTTAAGAAATGAAAGCTATTGTTTAAAACATCTTGACTTTTATAAAATGGCAGAGATTATGGATATGAATCCATACTATTTTCATAGAACTTTTTCTAAAACCATAGGACTTACTCCTCAAACATTTATAAACTCACTTCGTATATCAAAAGCAACTAAACTTTTAGAAGAGTATGATAGCTTAGCTGGGGTTGCACTTCAAAGTGGCTTTTATGATCAAGCATATTTCACAAAACAATTTAAGAAATATTATGGAGTAACTCCAACAAACTATAAAAAAATATCTTAGTTTTTATAAATATACAAGATATTACAATACACAAAAAATCAAATCAATTAAAATGGTAATCAAAAAGGATACATCATGATAAAAAATATTTTATTTATAGCAATACCTTTTTTGATTTATATTGTTTTATTTAACTTTATACAAAATCAAAAAGACCTATTACTAATAACACTACTAATAACTACCATAATATTTTGGGCAACATCTTTAATACCAGATTATCAAACGTCACTTATATTTTTATTTACAACTTTGGCTTTTTCTTTAAGTAGTAAAGAGATTATATTTTCAGGTTTTGCTTCATCTGCCTTTTGGCTTGTACTTGCTGGTATGTTAATAGCAACTGCCATTAAAAATGTAAACTTAAGTCATAGGTTTACAAACCTTTTTACAAAACTACAAAATCCAAGCTACTTAAAAATACTAATAGCTGTTAGTATTTTTGCACTTACTTTTGCTTTTATTATGCCATCAGGAACTGGAAGAGTTGTATTACTTGTACCTATTGGGATACTTATAGCTAAAAGTTTTGGTTTTGATGAAAGTTCTAAAGGATATATAGGGATATTATTTACTATCATTCTTTCAACTACTTTACCAGCATTTACAATACTTCCAGCAAATGCACCAAATATGATACTTGGTGGACTTACACATCAAATATTTGACTATGAGTTACTTTACTCACACTACTTAATAGCAAACTTTTTTATTTTAGGGTTAGTTAAAAATATCATCATAGTAACTTTAATATATCACTTCTTTAAAGATATACCAAAACCAACTAAAGTAAGTCCAAAAAATACAACTATAACAAAAGATGAAAAAATAGTAATCTTTACTATAAGTATTATGCTTTTATTTTGGCTAAGTGATTTTATACATGGTATCTCACCTACAATTATAGCAATAGTTGGTATATTATTTTTAGCAAACCCAACAATAAATATCATAAAAACAAAAGATATAAATAGTGTAAGTTTTTCATCTTTGATATTTTTAGCGGCCATCATTAGTTTAGGAAATATTGTAGCAAACAATGAATTTACAAAAGAGATATTTACAAATATATTAAATCAAATTGAGTTTTCAAATGACTCATTTTTTAACTATATGATTCTAAATACACTTATGAGTTTAAGTGGAGTTTTTTTAACCCAACCAACTATACCAGCACTTTTTACACCAATAGTAGAACAACTATCAGAAGTGAGTGGATTTAGTAATTTTCAGCTATTTATGATGCAAGTTGCAAGTTTCTCAACTGTAGTTTTTCCATATCAAATGCCACCACTTGTAATTGGACTAGCCTTAGCAAATATAAAACCAATAAAAATGATAAAAGTATTAAGTATAACAGCTGTTATAACTATAATAGTTTTATTTCCATTTCAATACTTTTGGATGGAATTTATAAAAGAGATTTTATAAATTCTTTTTAATATTAGATAAAAATTTAAATGCCTAATTAATGTTCTTTACGCTATTGTATAACACTTTTAAATAATTTCACTACTAATTTACTTATATAGTAGTTCGCTTAATTAACCATAACAAGTGTTTATTGCTTGTTCAAACACTTATACTAGAAATATACCCTTTAAAGTGTATTTTTTAATAGCAGTAATGTACATAAAGGAATAGGTATATTGTACCTGCATTAAATACTTTGCTAAAGATTTTCAAAAAACATAATATCAAAAAATGATTCTGACAATTGTAGATGCTGAAATATCAGCTAAGAATAAAAAATCTTAAATTACAATTCAATTAAACTATACAGCTAAATATATTATTAGCAATATTTCCACTACATAAATACTATTTGTTTGTGTCAAGAAATAAGAGGAAAATAATGACAATAGAAATTATAACTACCCCCAACAATAAATTAAAAGAGACTGGATTTGGAGATATAGATGCTTGTAATAGTATTTTAAATGCACTTAAACTTATAGGTCATACTTCAAGAATAAATATCTGTGAAAATAAACAAGATTTAGAAAAAACTTTAAAAAGAAAACCTGACCTTGTTATTTTAGCAGTAAAATACATAGTAGTAAAAAGTGAACCGGATATTTGGTTGTGTGACTACTTTAAAAAACACAATATTAACTATACAGGATCAAATAGAGATGTACTAAAATTTGATTCAAATAAAGCTACTGCAAAATCATATTTAAAAAGAAGAGGCATTAAAACAGCCAATCATTTTGTAGCATTTCCAAAACAATATAAAGAAGATGAACTTCCTCTTGAATTTCCACTTTTTTTAAAACCAATAGATGCTGCAAATGGTAAAGGGATAGATGATCTTTCTTTAGTAAATAACTTTCAAGAATATGAAAAAAAGATCCATTCATTATTTAATTTGTTTAAACAACCTGTTTTAGTTGAAGAGTATTTAGAAGGAAGAGAATTTACAGTTGCAGTTATAAAAAAAGCAAATAATAAATTATATGCTTATGCAATCGAAATTGTACCACCAGAGTCAAAAAATGGACTTAGAATATTAGGTGAAAAAGTAAAAAAAGAAAATACTGAAATATTAAAACAAATTAAAAACAAATCACTCAAAGAAAAAATACAAAAACTTGCTTGTGAATGTTTTTATGAGTTAAAAGTACAAGACTTTGGAAGAATTGATATTAAAACAAATAAAAAAGAAGAATGCTTTTTTATTGAAGCTAACTTAGTTCCAGGTATGACAGAGGGTTCAAGTTATTTCCCAAGAGCGTGTGAAATTTCACAAAATATAAGTTATAGTAAAATTGTAGAGTTAATGATAGAAAAACCCTTAAGTAAATTTCAAAAAAATATACCCGTAAATATAAACTATAGAAAATTAGAAGCTATAAGCTAAAGATATAAATAATATAGAGAATTAATCTCTATACTATTTTAATTGTATCATCTACTTTTACAATACCCATATTACTTTTATCCATTTTTAATTTCCATTTTTTAAATTATGAGAATAATAAAATTTTCACTACTTTAATTGAATCAAAAGATAATTAATGTAAAATAATTTATTGACTTATTAATAAAGGGTAGTGTGTTTATATAATTTTATGAAAAATGAAACAATAAAAATGATAGTAGCTATGGGATTTACTATTAGTATCTTGACCAGTTACTCTATTTGGAACTATTTTTACGAAAAAAACCGTTTAATTAGTCAAATTGATAAACAACTCTATTCTGCTGCTGTTGCAGTACCTTTTGTATTAGCAAATGATTTTCATGATCGTACAACCTCATCTTTATCTATTAGCACTGATGAAGATGATCAAAATATTAAAAACCTTTCAAAACTTAACGACCAACTAAAAACAAAATTTCTTTACACAATAATTCAAGATAATAATGGAGTATACAGACTTAGTAGTTCTAGTGCTTTAGCATCTGAAATAGAACAAAAAAAAGAGGTTCGTTACTTTACAGCTTATCCAGATGTAAGTGGTACTTTGAAAAAAAGCTTTGAAAACCCAAGTATAAATTTTATCAAACCCAATAAAATTTATAAAGCACTTTATGTACCAGTATTTAGTGATAGATGGGGAACATACCGTTCTATCTTTCTTCCAATAAGAACTTTTAAAGGAAGTCTTTACATTGTTGGAGTTGATATGGATATCACCTATGTAAATACAATTTTAAAAGAAAACACTATACAAACCCTTTTATCATTTTTACTATTTCTAATTGCCATTACACCTATTTTTATAATATATATTTCTATGTTAAAAAATAAACATAAAGAGTATCAAGAAGTACACAAACTTTATATGGATCAATCTAAACAATCTATGACTGACTCTCTTACACAACTATATAATCGTTACAAACTAGATAAAGAGTTAGAGATACAATATGATAACTTTAAAAAAGAAGGGATCCCTTTTGCTTTATTAATTTTAGATTTAGATCACTTTAAAAATATCAATGATAAGTATGGTCATCAAGTAGGTGATGAAGCTTTAAAACATTTTGCTGAAATTTTAAAAGAATACTCAAAACCAACAGATACTGTAGGTCGTTGGGGTGGTGAAGAATTTATGATTATCTGTCCAGACAGAGATTTAGATAGTGGATTTATCTTGGCTGAAAAGTTACGTTTAGCTCTTGAAGAAACGCACAAGACACAAAAATATAATTTAACTGTTAGTATAGGTGTAGGAAGCTCTAAAATAGATTTAACATTATCAGAGTTTTTAAGAAGTGTAGATGAAGCACTTTATAAAGCAAAAAAAATGGGAAGAAACCAAACTATAAAAGTAGTTTAAATATCTATTTTTATACTAATTTTTTCTAAATAATTTATCGTCTGATTCTTCATACTCTAAATCTTCATCTATCTCAAACTTTACATCTAAAAGATCATCATAAACATAATTATACCCTATTTTATCTTTTAATTTTTTATTATCAATTATTTTATAACTATAAAGCTCATCATCAAAATGAGGTACCTCTAAATTTGATACTTGGGCACAATAACTATAAAATTCTGTTTTGGTTGGATGAGTAGATGCACAACAATTAAAAACTTCCCCAAAAATATCTTTTGATAATATTTGTTCAATAATATTTATACAATCATCTCTATGTATCATATTAACAGGAGCTTTTGAACTTGAAACGGTTCTATTTTGGAAAAACTTTACAAGGTTTCTATCATACCCTATAAGTCCACCAAATCTTAAAATAGTAGTTTCAAAGTTTGTAGAGTTTAAAAAAAGATTTTCTATATCTAATAACTCACTATTAGAATAACACTGAATATCATCTTCTCTTACATAAGCATTACAATCATTATATACAGAGGTAGAACTTACAAATATAACTTTTTTTATAGATGACTTTTTAAGTATCTCTACAAAAGATTTAAAAGAATCTACATTTTTAGATGGTATATTTACTATTAAAGTATCTGAATCTAAAAACTTATCAATAGCATTAGAAATATTATCTATATCAACTATATGTGGTGTTATATTTTTAGATATAAGAGAATCTTTTTTTTCATTAGTTTTAGTAGATAATTTTATATCATACTTATTTGATAATTCTTTTGTTAAAGGAAGACCTAACCAACCACTTCCTAATATACTTAAAGTTTTCATAATAATCTCCTAAGTCTTATATTAAAATTATATAATAACTTTTATATGTTTTTTAATATATTTAAATTTAGGAAAATATATAAGCTAAAAAATACCTAAGTACTTTTCATTTTTATGATTTCCATAGGTTTATCAAGCCAACTCTCATAACTTTTAAATACCTCTTTGATATAAGGCATTTCATAATGTTTTTCTAGTACATCTAAACTTTTCCACTCTTCATAAAGATAAAGGTTATCTTCATCAAACAAAAGTTTAAACTCATAACAACCATCTTCATCTAAAGTCTTATGAACTATTGATAAAATAGCATTTTTTGCATCTTTATAAAACTCTTTTTTAGGAGTAATTTTTGCAAATATAAATAAATTTTCATTTTTCATATCTAAACCTTTATAACTTTAACAACAATTTTTTTCACAATTGGAATTACCAACATCACAGAAGGAAAAGCTACTATAAAAGCTTTCATCCAAGCAGCAAACCATAAAAACATAAACCCATCAACTAAGCCTAAAGTTGTAATCAAACTAACCCCTGAAATCAAAAATGACATAAAAAATGAATGTAAAAAAAGAAAATACCATAAACTCATATTTTTATTTATCATTAAACACCTCCTTAGCTACAAATAATCCACTTAAAGCACAAAGGAAACCACCATAAACACTCATTTGCATGATAACTTCAACTATCTCTTCTCTAGTTAAGCCCTACATTTAAACCTGCATGAATATGTACTTTTAATTGAGGTGATGCATTTCCCATAACTGTAAGTGCTGCTATAGTTGCTATTTCTCGTGATTTTAAATCTAACTTATCTCTTGTATAAATATCACCAAAAGGAAACTCTATCAAAAGGTCAGCAAACTCTGGGGCTATATTTTTAAGTGACTCGATTACTTTTTCTCCAGCTGTACTATCTACCTCTTTTAGTTTTTTCCAACCATCTTTATATCTTTGTGATTTCATTTTAATTCCTTAATTATTTTAAATAATATTAGTGATTTTTGGAATTCTTTTGTATAAGAAAAGTATTTATTTTTATAAGTTTTCTACTTTTTTTTAAAAATAGTAGTTTTATTGTATATTATAATTTGTAAACTATAAAACAAACTTACTTTAGTATAATATATAACAATGAAAATATTAATTCTAACAGACATTTTTGGTAAAAACTCCATACCTAAAGAGCTACAACTAAAAACTATAACCATTTATGAACCTTATGAAATAGATAATAAAATTGCAGATGAAAATAAACTCTATAAAAAATTTATAGATAATTGTGGACATGAAAGATATTTTCAACAAGTATATAAAAAAGTTATGGAGTTAAAACCTGATATTATTATAGGTTTTAGTATAGGAGGAAGTGTTGCATGGAGATTATCTAACTTAAATATATCGTCTAAAGTAGTATGTTTTTATCCTTCTCAGATAAGAAATCACTTAGATATAATACCAAAAGTAGATACAACTATAATATTTCCAAAAAAAGAAAAGCATTTTAACTTAGAAGAAATCATACAAAAACTGTCACAAAAAAAGAACTTAACTATTATAAACAGTTCTGCTTCTCATGGCTTTGTAAACAGTAAATCAAAAAACTATAATAAAAATGAACAAGATAAATATATACAATTTATTTTAAACCTTTTTAATAAAAAACTATAAACTTCTTTCCCTATATAAATAAGGTGTAGTATTATTGTATTTTTTAAATTGTTCAATAAACCAAGATACACTAGCATAACCACAACTTGTAGCTATACTAGATATAGAATCATCTGTATTTTTTAAAAGTAGTGTTGCACGATGTAGTCTATTACTATCCAACCATTTTTTTGGATTTTGATTATAAAGCCTTTGAATCTCTTTTCGTAAAGCCTTTTCATTTAAACGTGTTAGTTTACACATATCTTCAACACCACTTATAATATCAAGGTTTGATTCAAGAATATATTTTACCCTTGAAGACTCAGTGGAAATAATACTATTTAAAAAAGCTAAAAATTGCTTCTTATCATGGGAGAGCGTGTATAAAAAAAGCTCCTCAGTTTTAAGCTTTAAAAGCTCTACTTTATTCTCTAAACTTGAACTAAAAAACTCATTTATATTTAAAACACAAGAGCTTAAAAAGCTATCTTTTTTTACAGATATAATTGGCTGAACCTCTTTTGTTTGCACTTTTATATCATACTTTTTTAAAAACTTTAAAACAAACTCATCATCAAAGCAAATAAGTATAGATTCATAGGCATTATTCCTACTTATTTTTTCAGTCATAAAGTAATTACCCTGAGATAAATAAAGTATCTCACTCTCATCTACTTTTATATCTTTATCTTTTAAATGAAGAACCTTTCCACCATTTATAAGTAATATAATCATATGTGTACTATTACGTAAAGAGAGTTTATCTTTTTTATAAATCATAGATTTTGAAGCTAGAAAGCCATCATCATTTATTAATTCATATAAGTCTGGATTTTGTACTAAATAGTTTGGTAGATTTATTATCATAAAGAAATTGTATCGTAAAATTTATTTACGATACTACTTCAATTTTATTTTTAAACTTACTATAATTATATTTGAAGTCAAACAAAAGCTAACAGAAAAACTTAGTAAATAATTTTTATACTAAATAACAAATTGCAATATTTTTTAAACTTATCATTATTTTTAGTTAAAATTGTACCAATAAAATAAGGATAATATTATGGCTGAACTATTAAAAAATCTCTACAATGAAAACTATGTAAACCTTTTATCAAAAAATATCAAAGAATCCACTAATAACTTTGATAGTAAAAACTTTTTTACTTCTATATTTAATGACACATGGGAAGAAAAAGAGTTAAAACAAAGAATGAGACATATCTCAACAACTCTGTATGAATATCTACCAAAAAATTATACAGAATCTATAAATATACTAAAAAAAACATTTGAAAAAATGAACGATAGTAAGTATGGATTAGAAAATATTATTTTTCAAGATTTTGTAGAAGTTTATGGACTTGAACACTATGAAATATCTATAGATGCTTTACTATGTTTTACTATAAATTGTAGTTCAGAATTTGCTATACGACAATTTATTATAAAATATCCCCAAGAAACAATAAAAGAACTCCAACAATACACAACACATAAAAATGAACATATAAGAAGACTTTGTAGTGAGGGTTGTAGACCAAGATTACCTTGGGCTGTAGCCTTACCTAAACTAAAAAAAGATCCTACAGAAATTTTAAAAATATTAGAGATACTAAAACATGATGAAAGTGAATATGTAAGAAAAAGTGTAGCAAACAATCTAAACGACATCTCAAAAGATAATCCCCAAATAGTAATAGATATTATAAAAAACTGGATAGGAGAAACTAAAGAAATAGATTGGATACTAAAACATGGAGCAAGAACTCTTCTAAAAGATTCAAATAAAGATGTTTTAGAGTTTTTTGGATTTAAAAAAATTGAAGATTTAGAACTTAAAAATCTAAACTTACAAAAACAAATACCTATGGGTGAAGAACTAAACTTTTCTTTCACTTTAGAATCAAAAGAAAACTTAGGAAAACTAAGAGTTGAATATGCACTAGAGTTTGTAAGACAAAACAACAAATCATCAAAGAAAGTTTTTAAAATATCTGAAGGAATATATACACAAACAAATAAAGAGTTTTCAAAGAACTACTCTTTTAAACCAATAAGTACAAGAAAATATTATAGTGGTGTTCATAAACTTTTTATAATAGTAAATGGAGTTTATTTAGAACAAAAAGAGTTTATTTTAATTTAGAATAATTCTTATACTAAAAAGATATTTATCTAGTTATTTTGTTCAATCCATTTATTCATAGATGAGTTAGTAATATTCCCATGATAACAATCTCTTTTAGTATTCCATGTTAATAAATCTTTATAACTTTGAGGTAATAAAACATATATTGACTCTGAAACCATTAGCTCTTTATCTTCAAGTTCTTTATTTCCATAGCCACTATATTGAGAAACTTTTTCAAAAACTTTTCCTATCCAAATAGCTTCATCAATATCACTACCCTCATATCCTGTTTTTATATATAAAGATTCTCCAGATTCAATACTAATACCAACTCTTAATTGTGAACATTCCACTTTTTTTAGATTGATATTTAAAATATCAATTAAAGATGATATTTGCCCAGCTGTTTTAAAAACATCTAAAATTTCATCTTGACTTGGAGTATGAAATATTGCACAAATACCATCACCCTCAACATCTATCTCATTGATATTTTTATTTCCTTTTAAAACAGCAATAACTTCAGATATATAAACTTTATATATTTTTGCTAATTTAGCAGGTGTATTTTTTTTAGATAGTTTTTTAGATTCACGAATATCTACATGTAGTACTGTTATATCCACATAAAAACCATTTTCATGGGTTAACATATCAAAACTTGGAATTGAGCTATATTCTTTATAGTTATCATCTGAAGAGTTAAGAATATTATCAACTCTTCTTAGACTATCAGTATAGTTATATTTAGAATAATTTATTTTCATTTTACTATTACTTCTATCTACTAAACTTTTTTCTTTTTAAATCCTACACTATTAACAAGTCCTGCAATTACAACACTAACTAAACCTATAATATAAGCAAATTCAATAGGCTCATCAAATAAAATTATCAAATATATAGCAGATAAAATTGGAGCTATAAATATAAATGGAGCTAAATATGAAGCTTCAGTCATTTTTAGTGCATTTACCCATAAAACATAAGAGAAACCATTTAATAAAATACCATTTAAAAGTATTGGAAACCACTCATTTAAAGTAGGCATAGCAAAAGAAGAAAAATAAAACATAGAAGCTAAAGAAGCAACAGTAGCACTTAAAAAATAAATACTCGTCACACCCATTGGTTCTAAATGAATCTTTTTACTCAATACTGAAAATAAAGCAAAAGAACTAGCCCCTAAAAATACCAATAAAATCACACTAAAATTATCAACATGTATATTTGAAAAATTCCCTTTAGTAAGTACTATTAGAACCCCAAAAAAACCTAAAACAACTGCTATAGATTTTCTAATAGTAAGTTTTTCTTTTAACAAAAATAATGAAAATATCACAATCAAAATAGGCCATGTATATTGAACAACCAATACTTCTAAACCTTTTGCTTCTTTATATCCAAGATATAAAAATAAATAATACACATAAGTTCCAAGCAACCCTAAGACTAAAACATAAACCCACTGTTTAGGTGAATACTCTTTTATATGAGAAACTTTACCTTTAAATATTGTTGTTGCAAATAAACAAATAAAAGATATTAAACTAGACCAAAAGAGAAATTGGTGATTATCAAGTGAAGACTGTGCAAACTTTGCAGCAGGTGGAATCATAGCCCATAAGGTTACACAAACTAAGACTAAAAGAGTCCCTTTGGTTTTATCTGTCATAATTTAACTCTTTTCTATTAGTTATTATTAAATATTCTTCGTTCAAATAGTGCATCCATATCATCATGTATTTTAGAATCCCTATCCAAAAAAATCAACTTATCTTTATCTAATTGCTTTACATTTTTTAGACCCATAACAGCAAGTAAACTTTTCATACTTTTTAAAATCTGATTATGATAATTTCTTACATACTCAGAATGTTTTCTTACAAAATAATGTTTTCTTTTTTTAATATCTTGAGTAGCAAGTCCTACAGGACATTGATGTTTACCAGCCCCCGAACAATATCTAGCTCGAATACACCCTGCACTCATCATAAAACCTCTTGCAATTTGTACAAAATCTGCCCCTAAACATAAAGTTATAATTACATCATCAGGAGTTAATATTTTTCCACTAGCACTTATTTTTACTTTATCACGAACTTTGTACTCTTTTAAAACTTTATCAACTAAATACACAGCATCTCTTCTATCCATTCCAATTCTTTCCATCATATCAAGTGGTGCAGTTGCACTTCCTCCACTTCCTCCATCAATAGAGATATAATCTGGATATGGTAAATTTAGTTTATCTCTTTTTTTTATCTCTTTAGCAATAGGAACAATATTGTTATAATCAGAAATTACTATTTTTATACCAACAGGTTTTTGTGATGTTTCTTGTAACTGGCCAATAAAATCAAAAAGTTCTTCTATAGAATTTCCATAAGGAAATCTATTTGGTGAAAAAGCATCTTTATAAGCTTCTATATTTCTATAGTAAGCAATAGCAGGAGTAACCTTTTCTGCAACTAATTTTCCACCAGTTTGTTTTGCACCTTGAGCAATTTTTATTTCAGTCATTTTACAAAATGTCATCTGTTTTTTATAACGTTCAAAATCAAACTTTCCATCTTTTGTTCTAACACCATAAAGACCAGAACTCATTTGTAAAATGATATCTGCCATATCACTAGGTACATCTTTTGGAAAATTCTCAATAGGAGCTTCCCAATTTGGACGATAGAAACACTCTTTTTGTTTATTGAAAACATAAGTATCACCTACATCATTTTTTCTAAAGATCCACTTTCTATAAAAATCAATAGCAACAGGATCATTAAATAAAAATTTACATAGTTTAAATACCTTATATTCAGAAGAAGTACCACACACCTCTTCCATATATTTTGTATCATAACTATTATGAGTAACAAAAAAGTTTGATGTCAATCCACCCTCACCTGAATTAATAGGAAAGTTCCCCATTTGAGAACCTCGAACAAAAGCTCTTGTACCCTCAGGAGAAATAGATCCATCACTCATAGGAGCTCGTCCAATTATAGAGTTTGAAACAAATGGTTTAGGTCTATTTTCCCCAAAAGTTACACGAAAATCATTTTCTACTTCATCATCATTTAAAACAATATTTGTATGTCTTAACATAAATTTTGGTTTAGGTAAAGGTTGAGATGGTGAAAATGATGAGAAATTAACCTTATCTCTAGCAGCACTATAAACCCATTCTAGTTTATCCATAGATTCATAAAACTTTTCATCACCAAAATATTGACGAAAAGGTTCTCTAAACTCTTGAAAAACAAATCTTAACCTACCAATAATTGGATAGTTTACTAAAATCTGATGTTTTCTTTGTACATATTTATCATGGATATACCAACCAAATATTAAAATGAATAAACATATAAGTATTACAACCCATACTTCCATATTGTTTCCTAGTTAATTATTTATAACTAAAAGAGAAACTCCCTCTTAGTTAATAGCTCTTGCACCAATATTTCCATATCGGTGGTATGAGTGTGAAATTGATTGCTCTATAAAGTAGTTAAGAAGTTCCAATCTTCCCTCCATCATAGGCTTTTGTCTAACAATAAAAGTTAATGAGTCTTTTGCTTTTTCAAAAATCTTATGAGGCACATTACTTATATCAGAATAAAATATTCTATCATACTGCTCCATTGATTTAGCCATTTGTTCATCAGATTCTACAAGAAAACTATCATCAGAAGTAAATAACTCACGAGCATTCTCTAAAAATTCTTTAACTAACACATTATCATAAACAGATACTTTAAAACTAACACCTGAAACACTTGCAGCTAACATTCTTGAAACTGTTTGGAAAATAGTATCATCAGCTGATACTCTAATTAGTACATTTTTAAGTGGTAAATATCTAAAGTGATTATCCTCACCTCTAACATTACAATAATCTTTCTCTTGTGAAAACTCATCTTCATAGTTTGCATAGTATGATTGTAAAGCAACTTCTAGTTTTTCAAAATCTTCTTTTTCATTGTTAGTTTCTTTACAACTATCAATAAACTTTGTTAATGGTGTATTATACTTTTTAGCTACTAAAGGATTAGACTTTTCAGTAAAATCAACAAATTGTGTAATATAATTATAAATACCCACTTTTCGTCCAGCCCCAATAGCTGATTTACCCATACCACCAAAAGGTTGTCGTAACACTATTGCACCAGTTGTTCCTCTATTTATATAAAGGTTTCCAGCTTTTAAGTTATCTTTCCAATATGATACTTCTCTCTCATCAAGTGATTCAATTCCAGAAGTTAAACCATAACCAGTATCATTTACAATTTTTACTGCATGTTTTAAATCATTTGCTTTTATAACAGCAAGTACTGGACCAAATAGTTCCGTCATATGAATAAAATTACCTTCACTAACCCCCCACTTAATTGCAGGTTTTAACATAAACTCATTATTTTGTGCATAAGAAGGAGCCAATGCCCACTCTTCATTACCCTCTAATGATTCAATAGCTTTTTTAAGATCTCCGCCAACAGCATTTGCTAAAGTTCCTATTCTATTTTTAAAATCCCAAACAGAACCAACACTCATAGATTTTGCTGTATCAACTAAAGCTTTTCTAAAACTTTTATCATTATAAACCTCTTCTTCTAAAACTAAAAGAGAAGTAGCTGAACATTTTTGACCAGAGTTTCCAAAAGCACTTTGACATACATTTTTAACAGCTTGCTCACGATCTGCCATATTAGTAACTATTGTTGCATCTTTTCCACCAGTCTCAGCTGTTAAGAATAAATCAGGTCTAGTTTCTAACATACTAGCTGCTGTATCTTCACCACCAGTTAAAATTACAAAATCAACATCTTTATTTGATATTAAATGCTCCCCTGCAAGTCTTCCAGGACAAGGAGTAAATTGTAATACATTTTTACTTATTCCACCATCCCAAAAACATTTACACATCTCATATGCTGTAAGTGCTGCTACTGAAGCTGGTTTTATAATTACAGTATTTCCAGCAGCAAGTGCAGCTGCAATTCCACCTAAAGGTATAGCAACAGGGAAATTCCAAGGAGGAACAACTACACCCACACCTTTTCCACTAAATTCTAAGTTTTCATATTTTTCAAAATAATTTGCACTATGAGGATAAAACTCTAAAAAGTCAACACTCTCACTAACTTCTACATCAGTTTCAGTAAATACTTTACCAACTTCAGCTGCTGCAACACCAATTAAGTCATCACGTCTCTCACGCACCTTTATAGCAACTTGTTTTAATACATCATGTCTTTGGGCATGTGTTAGGGCTCTCCAACCATCAATATCTTCACGTGCAACTTCAACAGCCTTTTTTAAATCTTCCGCATTTGCATTTGCAAACCTACCTGCTAATACTCCATCTTCAATTTGGGATTTATCAATAGCATCTACAACATTTCTATTTTCAACTATATCAGCTCCAGCTACTACAATAGGTGCAACTTTATGTTGTGTATCTTTAGAAAACTTCCATTTTCTTATAATATTTTTTGCCCACTGTTGATTTTTTGGTAAAACAAAATCAGTATCAGCTTCGGCATAATATTCATCTTTTGGATAAAAAGCACTATTTTCATAACCCTCTTCTAATCTATTTTGAGTTCTTTTTGCTCCAACAAATGAAGTCTTTTCATTTTCAAAAGATTTTATAAACAATTCTTTTTGCATCTCCCAATCTTTTGAGCCAACAGTTAATCCAAAAGAGTATCTAATAAAATTGTCTGGACCAGTATTTTCATCAAGACGTCTAACTAAATATGCAATAGCATTAGTAAACTGCTCTTTAGCTGCTGTTGGTGCATATAAAATTACCTCTTTTGAAATCTCTTTAATAGCTAACCTTGCAGCTTCACTCATACCCTCTAACATCTCTAAAGTATGGTATTTACTTACATTATTATCATCTGCTAACTGTGTTGCGTATGCTAGTTCAAATAAGTTATGAGAAGCTGTTCCTATATGCATAAATGGAGCATTTTCGCTCTGTAGTGCATACCTTGCCATTCTTTTATAGTTAGAATCTGTATCACTTTTATCTGTATAAGTTACCATCTCCCAGTGCTTTTGACTAGCTTCAGTTTCTTCCATCTCCATATTAGCACCTTTTACAAGTCTAAACTTAATAGGAGAACCACCATCTTTAACTCTTTGTTTTGCCCAATCACATAAATCTTTTTGCCATATAAATGAATCAGGAAGATAAGCTTGAAGTACAATACCAGCGTATAAATCTTTAAACTCTGGCTTTTCTAAAGTTCTTTTAAATACCTCAACTGTAATAGCTAAGTCTCTATACTCTTCCATATCAAGATTAATAAATTTATTTGATTTTGTTCCATCAGGTGCTATATACAAATGCTTTTGTGCTTGTTCATATATTTTTGTTAATTTCTCAACAAGCACTTCAACAGTATGTTCAAAATCTAGTGCATTTATCTGAGAATAAATAGTTGAGATTTTAATAGAGATATAATCGATGTTTGGGTTTGCTAAAGCACTCATATATTTTTCCATTCGCTCACTAGCTTCCTCTTCACCAAGAACCACCTCACCAATAAGATTAATATTTACTCTACTGCCCTCAGCTCTTCTCATTTTTAAGTGTTTATTAAAAGGCTCCTTTTCCCCTTTAATTACTACTGTTTTTGTATCTTCTCTTATTTGATTTACAAACATTGGTACAGATAAATCAGGAAGAAACTTACCAAAGTTTTGAAATAACCATAAAAGAGTTTTATCTTTTGTAGTAAAAAAGTGAGCCATTCCATGTTTTTCAAGTAAAAATATAATTTGATTTGCAATTCTATCATTAGATTTACTACGAAAACACTGATCCATAAGCTCAATTAATAGTGCTTTATCTTCTGGGTGATCAAGCATTTTATTCATTTTTACATAAAACTCTTTATCAAAATCGCTCACAAGCTCGGTCGCTCGGTTTTGCCACTTTTGTGCTAACTTTATTGATGAACTTATCAGTTCTTTTTCATTTTCCATCTGTATTCCTTAAATTTAATTGTTTTTTAAATAAATTTTAAGTAGTTTAGTATGTGCGTTAAAGCATACTGTAAGAGGGAAATGACCGCCAAGTTTGACCCTCTTGCTACTTATTTTTCTTCTTTTTTGTTAATTAATGTTTTTTTCCTAAATACGCTTCTTGAATTGTTTCAGAACTCAATAACTCTTCAGCTGTACCTTCATGAGTAATAGAACCAACTTCAAGTACATACGCACGATCAGCTAATTTTAAAGCAGCCTTTGCATTTTGCTCAACTAATAAAACAGTTACTCCACTTTGAGCTATCTCTTTTACTGCTTTAAAAATTGACTTAATTAAAATTGGAGCTAAACCTAAACTTGGTTCATCAAGAATTAAAAGTTTTGGTTTAGACATAATAGCCCTACCAATTGCAAGCATTTGTTGCTCACCACCTGAAAGTGTCCCTGCTAGTTGTTTTCTTCTCTCTTTTAATCTTGGAAGAATGTCATATATCCATTCTAAAGTCTCTTTATCATGGTCTTTTAAAGTATAAGCACCCATCATTAAGTTCTCTTCTACTGTTAATATTCCAAAAACTCTTCGTCCTTCTGGAGAGTGGGACATACCTAAAGATACAACATCATGTGCTTCACATTTAGTAATATCATTTTTATCAAAAATAATATGTCCAGATTTTGCTTTTAAAAGTCCAGAAATTGTTTGAAGTGTTGTAGTTTTTCCAGCACCATTAGCACCAAGAATAGTTACAACTTCACCACGTCTTACTTGAATATTAATCCCTTTAATTGCAGAAATTGCACCATAAGATACATGAAGGTCTTTTATATCTAATAATATTTCATTATTTACCATTATTCTGCCTCCTCATCTTCATCAGTTCCAATATAAGCTTCTACAACTTTTGGATCATTTTGAACAAATGAAGGCTCACCTTGAGAGATCTCTTTTCCAAAGTTAATAACAGTGATATAATCAGTTAATTTCATAACCATATCCATATCATGTTCAATCATCATAATTCCAAGACCCATATCTTTAATTTTTAAGATAATATTAGTAAGTTCAATTGTTTCATTTTCATTAAGTCCTGCTGCTGGTTCATCTAAAATTAAAATTTCAGGATCAGCAGCTAAAGCTCTTGCCATCTCAATTTTTCTTTGATTACCATAAGATAAATCCCCAGCTGGAGTAGCAGCGTATTGACTTAAACCAAAAAACTCCATAAGTTCTTCAACTTTTTTCCAATGCTTTAACTCATCTTTTTTATAACTAGGTGTATGAATAATAGAGTGATACCATTTTTGTTCTGATTTTGTATGACAACCAGCAATAATATTTTCAGCAACACTCATCTGTTTAAAAAGTCTAATATTTTGAAATGTTCTTAAAACTCCCCTTTGAGCAATTCTATGAGGTTCCATACCTGTGATATCTTCACCTTTATATTTTATACTTCCATTTTCTGGAGTATAAATACCTGTAACACAGTTAAAAAGTGTAGTTTTCCCAGCTCCATTTGGACCAATAATTCCATAAATTTGAGCTGGTTTAACTTTAATAGTCAAATCATCAATAGCAACTAAACCATGAAAATATTTTGAAACATTTTCTATTTCTAATACATATTTCATCACTTAGCCTTTTCTTCTTTAACTGTTTTTTTCTTTAAAAATTTTGGAATATTTCCAAACTTTACTGGCCAAACACCATTTGGTCTAAGTATCATTGTAAGAACCATCGCTGCACCAAAAATCAAATATCTTGACTCTTTAAATTCAGTAAATAATTCAGGTAATACAAACATAACAAAAGTACCAATAATAATACCAGGAAGTGAAGCAGACCCACCAACTAACACAATTGCAAAGAACATAACAGATTGCATAAAGTTAAATGACTCAGGAGACACAGCTGAATACTGTATAGCAAAAACAGCTCCAGCAGCTCCAGCAATAGCAGCACCTAAAGCAAAAGCAAATAGTTTATAATATGAAATATTAATACCCATAGATTTTGCAGCAATCTCATCTTTGTTTATATAATATAAAGCTCTACCATATTTTGAAGAATCTAAGTTTCTAATAATAAATAAAGTAATCAATAATAAACCAAAAGCCATATAGTAAATCGCACTATCACTAAATAGTTCATATCCAAAAACTCTAACTACATCTATTCCAAAAATACCATTTGGACCACCAGTTAATCCAAACACATCATTTGATAAAACTTGCTCAAATATAATATTAAACCCAATAGTAGCAACTAATAAATAATCACCCCTTAAGTGGATAATAGGACCAGCAAGTAGTATTGAAAAAATAACAGGAATAATAATTGCAAAAGGTAATGTTGCAATTATCTCAAAACCAAAATGTACATTTAAAATTGCAGTTGTATATGCTCCCATACCAAAAAATATTGCATGACCCATATTAAAAATACCAGCACGTCCAAGAATAATATCTTGTGAAAATGCAACAACGGCAAACACTAAAAATGTAATACCAATACTAAGCCAAGCAGAATCAACTAAAAAAGGAAAAACTGCCATAATTGCTAAAAAAACTATAGCGATACTTGTAGTTCTATTCATTATACTTTCTCCGCTGTTTTTTCACCAAGAAGTCCAGTAGGTCTTAGTATTAAAATTACAATTAATAAAATAAATGTAAAAGTTTCTGCCCATTCTGTTGAGATATATCCAGAAATCATTGCATTAAATAATCCAAGTAAAAGACCACCAAGCATAGCACCAGGAATCGAACCAATACCACCAATAATTGCAGCAATAAAAGCATTTAATCCATAAAGCCAACCCATATCAAAAGTTAAACCTCGGTAATAAACTCCAATAAATAAACCACCAATAGCTCCTAGCATTGAGCCTACAATAAATATAATCATAATAATTCTATTAACATTGATACCCATAAGTTTTGCAGCATCTTGATCTATTGCTGTAGCTCTTATTGCCGTACCTATTTTTGTTTTATTAATAAAAATATAAAGCCCTACCATTAATACTGCTGATAATGCTAAAATCACTAATTGTGTAAATGAAATAATCACTCCACCAAAATTCCAAGAAGTTGCAGGGAATATATTTGCTGGAAAAATTTCCATATTTGGTCCCCAAATTAACATAATTCCATTTTGAATTACAAGTGAGGCTCCCAGTGCTGAAACAACAGCACTTAATCTTGGTGCCGTTCTTAAAGGTCTGTATGCTAGACGCTCAAGAAGAACACCTACAAAAGCCACTACTAGTGCTGTTAATGAAAATACAATTACTATATTCACTAAAGACAATGCATTTGAGCCATAAAATTGGGTAAAAAGAGTAAGTCCCACATAAGCAGAAAAAGCAACAAGATCACCGTGTGCGAAGTTAATTAACTTCATCACACCGTAAACCATTGTATAACCTAATGCTACTAATGCATATAAACTTCCTACTGTTAAACCATTAATTAACTGTTGAAGAAAAGTATCCATTTTTTTAAAACCTTTTACTCAGAAACTACGTTTTTTGTACCATCATTACTCATTTTATATACAACAAATTTAGCACCAACTCTCTCACCATCTTTTCTAATATTAAATGGCCCTGTAATTCCTGGAAAATCTTTCATATTTCTAACATAATTAGCAATTTTTTTAGTATCAAATGAATTTGTTTTTTCAACACCTTCAATAACAGCTCTTAAACCATCTGCATTTGTTACTGGCCAAATTGAAGGGGGATCCATTTTAAATCTTGCTTTATAATCTGCAAGATATTTTTTAGCTTCTGGATAAGGTAAGATTTCAGGAGTTGGAAAATTAATTAAAATAGTTCCTCCAGCAGCTTTACCAGCTAATTTATAAAAGTCTGGATTATCATTTGAATCACCACCAATAAAGTCAGCATTTATTTGTAGTTGTTTTTGTTGAGCTCTTAATAATCCACCATCTGTATAATAACCTGAATAGTAAATTACATCTGGATTCATAGCTTTTATTTTTGTAAGTGTTGCTGTGAAGTTTTGAACTCCTGATTTGATTTTACCTCTAAATACAACATTTCCACCAAGAGCTTTAACTGAAGCTTCAGTTGCATCACCTAGACCTGCTGAATAAGAAGAATAATCAGATAAAACTACAATTTTTTTATATTTTTTAGTTTTTATCATGTATTGGGCTGTAAAGTCACTTTGAGATGAATTTGGGAATGAGTTTCTAAAAAATGTCCAGTATTTTCTTTTAATTAAAGCATCACTTGTACCATCACTTGTTTGTAAAACCTTATTTCTATAATAAGTTGTTTGAGCAGCTTCTGTTGCACCTGAAGTATACGATCCAATTACTGCAAAAACACCAGCATTAACTAACTTTTTAGCACAAACAGCTGCTTTTTGAGCTTTTGCTTCATCATCACATGTTACAACTTCAATCTTTTTACCTAAAAGTCCACCTTGGGCATTTTTCTCATCTACAATAAGTTTTACAAAGTTTTCAATACTTTGCCCCTCATTTGCATACTTTCCAGTAATAGGAGCTTGTACTCCGATTTTTACAGTATCTGCACTAATAGCTGAAGTTGCAATAGCTGCTGTAAGTACAAATGTACTTGATATTTTTGATAAATTCATTTTTATCCCTTTCTTTTTTTGATTCATTTTTAAAATGTCGGTTCAATAATATAACAACCTACACACCACTCTCCGATGTTTTCGATCACGTTTATTTTCCCTCCTTTAGAATTTGATTTTAAATTTTTATAGTTTTTAACAACTTCATCAAAAGAATCAATTATTTCATCAAATCTTTTTTTACTTTTTTTTCTTGCACCACTAGAAATGTCTAAATAAAATGCAAAAATTCCATAATCTAATTTTGAATCTTCTTTTTTTTCTCTATCTAGCATCTTACAAATTCTTTCAATTTCATTTGTATATTCACTTTGTACGTTTCTAACACCATTTTTTATAGTCATTATTACTCTTGAGATTGAGTCATTATCACTTTTATGTTCAAACCTTTCATCTAATGTAAGATGAAAAATATCTTGAACAATTTTTCTTTCTTGCATAAAAGATTTAAAACCATCTCTTTTAGGTAATGAACATCTTAAAATATCTGCAACTGTTGCATCAATAAAAATTTCAGGTGGGAATTGAAGTTTTGCTATCTCTTGAGAGATATGAATAGTAAGAAATCTTGGAGGAGCATAAGATAAATAAAGTTCATCTCCTGTCCAATGTGTAAAGTTTGATTTAGCTGTATTGATACCAGTTATAACTGCATCAACAACCATATCTTGTGTAGGAAAATTATTCATTATCATTTCCTATATAGTTTTCATCGACCTCTTCTAAAATACCACTTTCAAAAAGAATATCTTCTATTAATCTATTTTTTGAAATATGAATTTGATTAGATAATATCATCAAAGCATTATCTAGTTTTTTATCAATTTTTATTGTTACTTGGGCTATCTCTTTTTTACTATTTTTAGTATGTTTATTGATAACTTTTTGTATTACTACTCTTGAATTTTTTTGCTTTGCCATATAATTAATCTTTATAATTTTTTTTTAGTAGTACTAAAAGTAGTACTAAAGTATATTTAAAATTATTTCACATATAATCTTAAGTAAAACTTATAGTTGAAAATATGGGAACTATTGCAGTAGAGAAATTGTAACATATTGAAACACATTTGAATATCTTAAAATTTAATGCTACCCTAATGCTATATTAAGTTAAAATTAAAGTTTTTTTTGTTGAATAAAAAGTCCGAAAAGAATAAAGAATAAACCTGCTAAAGTTGACATATAAATAGGTTCTTTTACAATAAAGTAAATAAAAATCAAAGATAAAAAAGGTGAGATAAAAATCAAATTTGCGATTTTAGAAGTATTGTCTGTGTAGTTCATTGCTTTTAACCAAAACACAAAAGTAATACCCATCTCAAACACTCCAATATAAACTGCCCCATAAATACCATTGATATTTGGTAGAACTAAAGGTTGAGTAAAAACAAAGTAAATAATGATTAAAGGTAAAGAAAATAAAAAGTTTGAAAATAAACTAACTATAGGATCTGATTTAGATTTTGTATTTGCTATCCAATACAAAGACCAAAGCACTGTACTTAATAAAGCTAAAAAAACACCATCTAAATTTGAAAAGTTCATACTAAAAGGTGCCCCTTTAGTTGAAATAACCAATACACCAAAATAACAAACAATACCAGCTATAACATCACGAAGTCTAAGTTTTTGTTTTAAAAGAGGTACAGATAAAAAAGCCAACATCAATGCCCAAGTATAATTTAAAGCCTGAGCTTCTTGAGCTGGCAGTAAATCATAAGCTCTAAATAATATCAAATAATATAAAAAAGGATTTATTGCACCTAATACCAGAGTAAGAATTGAATTACTTTTAATATGAGGAATAACCAAATGAAGCTTTTTTTCAAACCATAAAACTACAAAAATAATAAATAAAGAGAAAATTGAAGCATATAAAACTAACTCTTCTGGAGATAAATATTGTAAAGAAACTTTAAATGCAGTAGCAACTGTAGACCATAGAAAAACAGAAATTAAGGCATATCTATATGCTAATGTATTTGATTTGATTTGATTCTCCTATAAAAAAGAAGTATGCAGTATAACATATAAAAATTATATTTTGTAATAAAGTATATTAATATTACAAATTGCAATATTTTTTAAACTTAGGGATATTTTTAGATAAAATAAATAAAAAATACAAAGGTTTACAGATGAATGAAATAAGTATCCAGTACTACAAAACAAACCTTGTGGAGTTTATTCTTGGCTCATATAATAATAAACTATGCTTACTAGACCATAGATATAGAAAAAAAAGAGAGACTATAGATAATAGAATTCAAAAAAATCTAAAAGCAGTATATGTTGAACAAACAAGCGATGTAATAGAACAGTGTAAAAAACAACTTGATGAATACTTCAATATGGAAAGAAAAGAGTTTGATATTCCCCTACTTTTAGTTGGTTCAGAGTTTCAAAAAAGTGTTTGGGAAGCTTTACTTAAAATCCCTTTTGGAAAAACTGTTTCATATTTAGAGTTATCAAAAAATATTGGAAATGAAAAAGCTGTAAGAGCTGTAGCAAATGCAAATGGTGCAAATGCTATAAGTATTATTGTACCATGTCATAGAATTATAGGAAGTGATGGAAGCCTTACAGGATATGCAGGTGGATTACCACTAAAGAAAAAATTAATAGAGATAGAAAATAATCTTTTTACTTGATTATACTTTAACTTTCATTACTGTAAATCTTTTCAAAATGCTCCACAATAGGAAAGGGCTCATAAAAGTGATGTAGTAGTTCTTTCCATTCTAAATACTCTTTAGATTTTCTAAATCCTACAGTATGGTCTTCTAAAGTTTGCCAAGAAGCCAATAAAAGATATTTATTTTCAACCTCTATACATTTTTGTAGTTCATGGGAAATATATCCACTCATTGATGAGATTATTTTAGAAGCTTTTTTAAAAGCCTCTTCAAACTCTTTCTCTTGACCTTTTTTTACATTTAACATTGCAACTTCTAATATCATAATATATTGCCTTTTATTTATATGTAAATATTATAAACTAATTGTAATTAATCCATATCTACTTTTGTTTAATACTTTGACTAGGGCTAGACACCTCTAATATTATCACTTCACCTTTTGCTTTAAATGGTCCATGAACTTCAAAAGGTGGTCTACTTGCATAATGCCCAACACTAAGCCACATATCAAAAGCTTCATCGTAAAGCTCACCACAAACTACAAATATCTCTTCAGGATAATCATGGCTTTTAGCTCCAAAAGCTTCAGTACTATAGCCATCTTTAAATTTTGTAAGCCTTGTATAATCTCCTGTTTGTAAATCTTGGGCAATGGTTATTTGCCACAAATTACCATTGCTTCCTTTTATCTCTTCCCATTTATCACTATTTATTGCATCCATTGGGTTCCAATATGTACTTGTAGTTTTCATGTCATCTCCTTAAAACTTTTTTCATATAACTCTATTATTTCATCTTTATTTAACTCACCACCTCTAAAATCAGTTGCCTCTTTTACCATTTTTCCAAACGCTACAGCCTCACTTTTACTTAAGTGTTCACCTAAAAATTCACTAATAATAAAACTAGCTCCACCCTTTCCTGACTGGGAGTTTATACGTATTATTTTTTCATAATCTCTTTTTATATCTTTTGGATCAATTGGTAAATATGGTACATCCCAAAACTCTTTTTTACCTATATTGTAAAAATCCATCCCTTTTTTTATAGCATCTTGATGTCCACCACTAAAAGCTGTAAATATCATATCTCCCACGTAAGGGTGTCTGATATGTGTTTGTACTTGCGTAGTTTTTTCAAAAAACTCTTTTACCTCATCGATAAAACTCAAATCTAACTTAGGGTCTATACCTTGAGAGTAAATATTAAAGGCTAAGTTTACTATATCTACATTTCCAGCCCTCTCACCATTACCAAACAATGTTCCCTCAACTCTATTTGCTCCTGCTAATATTGCCATCTCAGCACTAGCTACTGCGGTACCCCTATCATTATGGGGATGAACACTTACAATTATAGCTTCTCTATTGTTTAAATTATTACACATCCATTCTATTCTATCTGCATAAATATTTGGCATACAATCTTCTAAAGTGTTTGGTAAGTTAATAATCATAGGCTTATCTTTTGTTGGTTTTACTTCAGCTATAACAGCATTGCAAATATCAACTGCAAAGCCCAAATTTGTTTGAGAAAAACTCTCTGGGGTGTACTCATACATCACTTCACCCTCAAACTCCTTAGTTGACTCTTTTAATTGTTTCATCCCTTGTACTGCCATAGATATTATCTCATCATCACTTCTATCAAACACTACTCTTCTTTGAAACTCACTTGTAGGATTATATAAATGAAATATCCCTTTTTTAACTCCCCTCATAGCTTCCACACTTTTTTCAATTAACTCTTTTTTTGCAGGTATTAACACCTGAATATAAACATCATCAGGTACTAAACCCTCTTCTATAATTTTACGTGTAAAAGTAAAGTCTGTATTTGAAGCACTAGGGTAACTTACTTCAATTTGTTTGAATCCCATCTTTACTAAGTGTTTAAAATACTCCACTTTTTGTTCAACCCCTAAAGGGTTCACCAATGATTGATTTCCATCTCTTAAATCTACACTACAGTAGATTGGCGCTTTTGTTATGGCATTATTTGGCCATGTTCTATTTATGTTTTTGACAATAGGATATTGTCTATATTTTTTAAAACTCATGTTTTAATCCTTATAAAATTAACAGTAATATGTTGTAATGTTTTTAGCTTAAATAGCTAAACAGTTTGCGTTGTTTTGTTGTGATTGTTTAAATTAAAATGTGAATTTTAATATTAGAGTGTGTTTAAGAGGAGTAGTGTAGTAGCTTTATTTGCATTGTATGCAATTTGTGAATGACATGAAAATCTATTTTGCATGATTAACTCCTTTGTAATTTGTATTGGAACTTTACACTTTGAAAGCTTAATATAAACTGAATATTAAAGTTCTAAAAAATATCAAAAAAGATTTTTCAAAGATAAAGTCACAAACTTTGTATGCATTAGTTTTACAATAGAAAAATAATATTTTCCCATAAAACTATTTAGTTTTACTACAGTTGAGACTTCTATATTATCATAAGTGTTTTTATCTAACCTCATAGAAAATCTATAGTCCATAAAGCCCATAGATTCACCAAAAACAATCTCATTTTCATTTTTAGCAAATATCTCCCATGAACCAATTTTAGTTCCTATTTGAAACTTAGATTGTGTGATATTTTCTTGCATTTTTTCTTTAGAAAAAGTATTCATACTAATAGCTCTTAACCAAGTAGGTTGAGCCATAAAGTATGTTTTTGCAAACTCTTCTATAGTAGTGAATTTTTCTTTTTTAAAAGAGAGTTTAAAAGCATCTCTATAGTAAGTATTTTCAAAGCTATTAAAAACTAATGAATTAGAATTTGGTTGGGTTGGTTTTATGGTATATAACATCTAAAATTGCCTATAAATAATATAAATACTAGTGTAGTATATTATTGGTTTTATGTATTGTAAAAAACCGACATTATCTCATCTGTAGGTGTAAAGTTAGAGAACTTTTTAAACTCTTTGTTAAAATGAGCTTGATCACAGTACCCAAACTCATATGCTTTAGATATGAGATCTTTTGTACCTGTTTTTACTAGTGACTTATAGATATAAAAAAACCGTATGATATTAGAGAATTTTTTAGGAGAATATCCTAAATATAAAGAAAACAGTCTTTCTAATTGTCTTTGAGAAATACCTAGCATTTCTGATACTTCACCTATAGATATATCTCCTTTATACTCTAGGATTTGTTCTACAGCTATTATGATAGTTTTATTAACTTTAATAGATTCAAACAATTTTTCGAAGATTGTATTTAACTGTTCTACTTTTTTATTTTCATCTTCTTGTTCAAAATTCAATAACTCAAATAACTCTTTAGATATATTTTCTAAAGGTATCACTTCATTGGTTAGTTTTTTATAGTTTTGTTCTAAAAGATGAGGAAAAATAGCAGGTTTAAATCTTATCCCAAAAAAGCAATCTTTTGGCTTAACATCAATAATAATTCCCTCATCTGTAGCTCCAGCAAAAATCAACTCGCTATTGTAATATATAATATCCATACACCCATCAGGAACTATAGGAATATGTATAGTATCTTTTGTATTATTTTTTATTATCCAATAAGTATCTATAAAACTTACAATTTTTGGTGAAGGGTTACGTTTTTTTATTATTAATTTTTCCATACTATCTCATTATGCTATTTATATCTTAAATTTAATTTAACCAAAACTGGATATATTTTCAAACTTATAAGGATAAATACTATGGCAAATATAACTGACAGTTTAAAAGAAAAAGATATAAACTTTATACATAATCAAAAAATGTTTTTCGTATCAACAGCACCAAAAGAGGGGAAAATAAACCTTTCTCCTAAAGGATTAGACGATACTTTTAAAATAATCGACAACAATAAAATACTATGGTTAAACTACTTTGGAAGTGGAAATGAAACAGCAGCACATCTTTTAGAAGATGACAGAATGACTATAATGTTTTGTGCCTTTGAAGGAAAACCTAATATTTTAAGACTATATTGTACAGCAAAAGCGATACAAGAAAAAGATGAAAATTGGGAAGAATATATCTCACACTTTCCAGTAACTAGAGCTGCAAGACAAGTATTTGAAGTTACTATTCAAAATGTCAATAGCTCTTGTGGTATGGGTGTACCTCTTTATGATTTAGTTGGTCAAAGAGAAGAGTTAACTAACTATTTTGATAAGAGAACAAAAGAAGACTATGTAAAATATATGAAAAAATATAATCAAACAAGTTTTGATGGAAAACCCACAAAACTATTTGAATAAAAGTATTATTACTATTTACAAAGACAATATCTTTTTATACTCTCTAAGTTTATTTTCATCCCATACATCTGATTCTAATTTAAATAAAGAAATATAGAAAAATAGATATTCAAAATAGGTCAAATTATTTAAAAAAAGTGCCATCTCTATTTTTGTACCATCTTTTTTAGTTCCATAATATGTTACATTTAATATTGAAGTAGTTGAACCACCTTTAAAGCCTTCATGAGTCATATCTTTAGAAGGAAATATAGGTGCCATAATATAATCAAAGTATTCATACTCTTTAGTAGAAAAATAATCTCTTCTATTTAGTTTATATAAAATCCAAGCATACTCTTTTGTAGTACCTTTTATAAAAAAATCACTAAAAAATTTCATCTTCTCTTTTGGAAATTCTTTTTTACGAATATTTTTATCAATCTCATTATTTTTTAATTTTTCATGTACCTCACAACTTAGATGAATATATTTCTGTTTTGACATAGTATTTAACTCTTCTAAAGAGTGGTTTTTTATAAGTAATGCAGAAGAGATAAAAGGATATATCTCTTCATGACTTTTTAAATCAAACTCATCTAATACTTTATTGATATTTTGGATACTTAATCTTTGTATTAGATATTCTGTATTTGCATTTGAACTAAACTCTATCATCCCTTTTGCTATATCATATAATGAGATTTTATTTTGTTTTACTATATTTTCTTTTTTAATATACTCTAACCAATATTTATTAACTTGGGATAAATCAACTAACTCATCTTTGTTTAGTTGTTCTGAAGCAATTTGTTTAACAAATTCTATTGCTATAATTATTTTAGCTACACTAGCTAAAGGCATAGGAACATTAGAACTTTTATCTAAAATAACCTCATCATTTTTTACTAAATAAATAGATCCATTTAAAGGATAATTAGCAATATACTTTATAATATAACTAGGACTTTTTATCCAATAATAACTAAGAACAATAACAACTACAAGGAGAAAAACCCCTAAAATTTTTAATGCAAATATCATACTTTTTATCCTAAATTAGAGTTAGTATTATTAACATCAACTTTTTTAATATTATGATTTTGATATTTAACGTTAGGTTGTTGTATCACTTTAAATAACATATTATCAAAAGAACTACCACAAGCAGTAAAAAACACCATGAACATTAAAAGTAAGAAGGCTTTAAAATAATTTTTCATAATACTAACCACCTTTTTATATAAGCCATTATAAAAGATAATAATGTGAAAAAGAGGGGATAAAAAAGATTTTAACATTTATACATTCCTATAAAATAATATAAATGTGAGTGTAGAGTATTATTGAGTTTTTGTATTGTAAAAAGGCGACATTATTTTTCTTTAATCTTAGAAGAACTAAAAAGGTCTTTTGAACCAAATAAAATTAATATAGGTTGAATTAGTAAACTCAACTTTTTTAATATGATAATCTCTTTGCTTAGGTTCTTGTGGATGAGGAACTAAACTAAACAATAAATTATTAAGTTTATCATTGATAAATTTAGGAAAAATTTCTGCAAACATTGTATTAAATATTGCTAGTACAGATATAAACTTCTTTTTTAAATAGTTCTTCAAGGCATACTTTCCTTTTGTTCTTTACTACTTTTTATTAAAAGCCAAATAGCAAGACCAACCTCCCCTAAAATCATAGGAACCATAAAAATAGACTCAATAAAAACAATATCTTCTTTATAAGAAGGAAAAAGTAAATTTCCACCATGAACTACAACATAGCCCAAAGAAGCCAAAAATAATAAAATAGCTAAAAGCTTAGGAATACTTGACTTAAATACTAAATAGCCTAACAAAAAAATATGTACACCAAAAAGAATCAACCCAATAGACCATATACTATTAAACTCATTGATTAAAAAAAGTATTTGAGTATGTAACTGTTTAGTTGAAGTAGGCAAAGAATAAGCCTGCTCATCTAAGAGAAATAAAACATCAATAAGACTAAGTAAAGCAAAAGCCAAAAAAGTAGTATATATAAATCTAAAGCCCCCCATAATCAATGAAAGCTTTTCATCTATATCTCTAAAAAAAAGATATAAAGTTAAAGAAACTAAAAGATCCAATAAAACAATAATACCCCACCCAATAACACTTATCATAAAAAGAGTTTTAGATTCACTAAGATTACTAAAAGTAAGTAAAGCATCATCAAACACTACAAGCGTATCTAACACCCCAAAAGAAAATGAAGCAACAATAGTCATAAGAATAATAGCTATACCACTATATCTAGCAGTTTTACGTTGTAGTGAAGTTGTAGTTAGTTGTGTAGATTCATTCATAGCTTCTCTTTTATAAATTTATCTTATGAAATAAACTATAAAAAATATTTTATCACAATTCTTTTATAAATGGAAGTTATATTTTAATTCCTTTATTGTTGTATATAATTATTCTATTATTAACTAAAACCATTTAATACTTCTACTAACTTATGTATAGTAGTTGAAGGATTATCTTTTTGAGGATCATGTTCATTACCATATGATTCAAGTAGTTTGTTACTATTAGCTATTGCTTTTTCTTGAAACTCTAATATTTCATCAAAAATAAGTTTTGTATAGTTTTTTTGTTTTATAGTATTAGAATTTAATCTAGAAAATTTATATGAATTTTTCTTTTTTAGTTTAGTAATCAACTTTTTATTTATCTCATCTCTTAAAAAAGGTGTACAGATATAATCAAAATGTAAAAGATACCATAACTCAAAAGAATCATTTGCATATGCAACATCAATATTTAAATTTGATTTTGAACTTTTACAACTATTAATAGTGTTATTAAAATCTTCTGCACTATGCCCACCACCATTTACACGCTCTACGTCTCTATCTATTACTATCCATTTATGTTCAAAGTCTTTATATGTTTTACCATTTATATCTTTATAGTTTTTCAATCGCTCTAATACCTTTGAGGGTTGTGTTCCTCCATCATGAGCCACTAATACAAAAGAATCAGGGGTAATCTTTTTATCAATAATTAAAGTATATATAATCTCTTGAAAATAAGTAGGTGCAGATATAGCATCTTCACAAGATATAATGATATCTGGTCTTTTAGATAACTTGTCTTTTTCTCTTTTAAAAGCCTCTTTTTTTAAAGCCTCTTTTCTTCTTTGAAAAAGCTTATCTCCACCACTTCGCCGTGCCATAATTAAAATTCAAACTTTCCAAGATACGGAATACCACCATATTTTCCTTGAATATAATTCTTTTCAAAATTCTCTTTTGCTCTTACATCTTTAAATTGAGCTAAAGAATAAACATCAGTAGCACCAAACTTATCTTTCTCAGTTAACCAAATTTGATCTCTTCTAAATAAAGCTGGTGTTAAAAGGTTTGTATCATGTGTAGCAAAAATTAGCTGTGCATTTTTAGTATTTACCTCTTCATTATGAAATAATTGAATGAGTAACTTTGTTAACATAGGATGTAAACTAGCATCTAGCTCATCAATAATCAAAATCTTTCCCTCTTTAAGAGTATTTAAAATAGGTGCAGACATTTTAAAAAACTTTCTTGTACCTATTGACTCTTCATTATCAAGGTTAAATACAACCTCCCCTATCTCATTGTTTTGTTCGTCATACTGTTTATGGTAAGTGTCTAAAGAAATTTCAATAACACTCCAGTTTTTCAAACCTTTCAATAAGCTCTTTAGAAGCCCCCATATCAGTAAGTCTTTTTTCAGACATTTTCTCTTCATTTAAAATAATATTATCAATCCCAATATCTGCACTCTTTACTAACTCCACCATCTTATTATGAAAAGCCTCATCTTTCATTTGCTTCATGGTGTAATCAATATAACTATCGTGATCAATCCCATCAATAAAATTGATTTGATTAAACCAATTTAAAATAGACTTTGAAATCTCACCATCATTTTGATCACATTTCCAAATAAAAAGTTGATTTTTAGAGATATTTATCTTTGACTCGCTTTTATTAAAAAAAGAGTATCCCTCTTTAAATTTTGTAGGGTTTACATACTCTTCATCATCAATATCTCTAAAAAATAGTTTTGCTTCTTTTCCTTTTTCATCCATATATAACCACTCAGAATAAACTGTAGTTTTATCAGATTCAAAACCGTATCTGTATTTTACCTCATCAATAAAAAATACTACTTCAAAAGTACTAGAGCTATCTTGGGTTTCTGTATTTAATCTATAAGGAATATGATTTAAAGTATCAGTTGATTGTATAACTTTGTCTTTGTTTAATACTATCCTAGCCATAAAAGCAATAGACTTTAAAAAGTTACTCTTACCACTAGCATTTGCCCCATATACAATAGCACTTTTTAAAAGCTCATATTGACGAAGTTTAAAAGAGTTACCTTTATCTTTTGAAGAGGTAGCCATACTAAACTCAATAGTATCTTTTATAGACTTGTGATTATTTACACTATATTGTAATAACAAGATAGTTTCCTTTTATTTTTTATTTAAAGACATAGTAACATAATAAAGTTTATATTTGTAAATTTTAAACGAATTTTTAGTTTATTATTGACAATTAACTATATTATTATAAAGATTTAGCAATTCTCATCACATGAACTAAATTAAAACACTTGCTATTTTTACTATTTTCACAATCACAACCAACAGAATTAAAGTCTATGCTTTGGGAAGATTTTACTTATAATAAATTTGATTTTTTAAATTATCTTCATTTCTCTTTATAAATTCACCAACAGCGGAATGACAAAAAAGTCAAATAAAGCTACACTTTTCAAAAAGGCTAAAAAATGTCAAAAAACCAAGACAAACACACAAATAAAATTGCTCTTAAAACATTAGATAAGCTTCATATAGTAAAAGTAGATTTAAGATTTTTAGCAAATCTTAAAAGTGTTTGGGATGTGGAGCAATCTTCGCCTACATATAATGATATGCATGCTATTAGTAGATTATGTATTAGTATAGAAAGTCAAATAAAAAAATGTGAGAAGTCCATAAGTTCACTTATAAAAAAAGATGCGAACTTATAAAAGTATTTACTTTACATTGTATTTTTCTTTTGCTCTTATAAGTGCTTCATGTAGTTTTGATTGGAGTAATTCTTTATCAGGTAGAACTGTAAGGTATTGAGCCACATGAATATTTGACTTATCTAATTCAAGGAGTTGTATTTGTTCACTTTTTTTATTTGCACAAAGAATTATCCCTATAGGTGAGTTTTCACCATCTTCTTTTTCGTGCTTTTCTAACCACTTAAGGTATAACTCCATTTGCCCTTTATATGAAGCTTTAAAACGACCTAACTTAAGCTCAACTACAACAAGAGATTTTAACTTACGATTAAAGAAAAGTAAATCTATATAAAAATCTTCATCATCTATTGAGATTCTTTTTGTCTTGATACAAAAGTAAATCCACCACCAAGTTCTAGTATAAACTTTTCCATCTCTCTTAAAATGGCATCTTCTAAATCTTTTTCCATATACCTATCATTTAGTTCTAAAAAGTCTAAAATGTATGGATCTTTTAAAACTATATCTTTTGATAGATTTCCATTTTTTAAGTTTGTTATTTCATGATTTATAAGTTAATTTGGCTTTTTGGATAGAGCTGTTCGTTCAAATAGTTGTGAGTCTATTTTTTGTATTAAAACTCTTGTACTCCAATTGTCAAGCATTGTCATTTGAATATAAAAGTCTCTTTTGATATCATCTTGGATATAAATCAAACTCTTAAAATGTGTCCAACTCAATTGTGCACTCAGTGAATGCACAATCTCTTTATCTTGAAATATTTTATAAAACCTAAGCATATTCAAAAGATTTCTTTTTGAAAAACCTTTACCATATTCTTTATTTAATTGTTTTCCCAGTGAAGAAATAATCTCTTTTCCATAATCTGCTCTTTTATTTTCTAAAATATTTTCATCGATACTTTTACCAATACTCCAATAAAGTAAACTCATAGTTTGATTTACTTTTATAGCAACATCTTTTTTACTGTTTTCGATTAAAACTTTTACATCTAAAAAAAGCTTATTTTCTTTTGATACTTCTTGCATAAAACTAACCTATTAAATTTTAGGTTACTTTATCAAGTTTTTTTATATTTGACTGATAATATTGCAAATTGTAATATTTATAAATAGATAATTAAAAAAGAATATAATCTTATAATTTTTATGGAACCAACAAAGAGTACTCCCACTCTTTACTTTTTTCATCCCTCTCATACACATCATTTATAGCAAAGTCATTTTCTTTTACACTGTAAAAAGATATTCGTTTTATAATATCAAATTTATAGCCTATAAAACTTTTTGGTCTTATGTTGTAGTTTATATCTTTTGTATTTTTTATATGTTTGAACTCATCTAGTGAGTCTATTTTATCTCCTGATTTATCACCAAAGATTACATAGTGTTTTCTAAATTCATCATCGTGTTTTAACCAGTCTTCATTTAACTCTTTTTCTTCGATACTTTTTATAATACCTTCGATACTAATTGAACGTATAGAGTTATGAAAAGAAAATGTCAAAGATATATGTTTACAAAAGTTTATATCTTCTATTTTTCTTGAGTTTGGGGAGGTAAAAAACTTTAGTATATTTTGCTCGTCAAACAAAGTACCTACAACTCTTGATCGTGGGTATCCATCTTTTGATATAGTACTAAGAACTGCACCTCTTGGAAAAATATTTCCAAGTTTTTGCTCCTCTTTTAGCCAGTTTTTTATTTGTATTAGTGGGTTGTTAGTGTTGTTTGCCATACTTATTATTTTATATCAGGAAAATTCTCAATCATCATATCATAGCTAGTACACTTTTTTAATTTATCAAGTACTTCTTCCATAGGTTCAGATAAAATATCTGGCAAGTTTATCTCACCTTCTTCAAGTTCAAAAGCTAATTTTTCATGAGGTGGAGTAAACTGTGCATCTACTCCTTCTTTATTTCCACGTGGGTCTACTCTATACCAACCATGCTTTTTTAAATATATAGCATTTAGTCCATGTAAACAGTAGCTTCCATCTTTATATTCATTGCAATGAAGTCTTTGATAACAAAGACCTGTAGGGATATTATTTGCTCTTAAAAGTGCTGCTAAAAGATGAGCTTTTGTATAACACCAACCTGTTTTATACTTTAAAACATCACTTGCATTTATAGTTGTGATATCATCTTTATAGTCTCCACTATGGTTTATATTATCTCTTACATATAAAAAACAGTTTTTTGCTATTTGTTCATCATCTGTTGCATCTTTAGCTAAAGTATTTGCTAATTCTTTTATGGTTGGGTGGGAAAAGTTTATTATGTCTGTTTCTTCTAAGTATTTATCAAAGTTCATATTTTACCTTTTTACCACCTGTTATTTCAAAACCATTTTGCAAGTAAAATTCCAAGCTTTTTTGAAACTGTGGAATTGGTGGTGTTGTTAACTCTATTCTTGTTTTAGTTTCACTTTTTGCTAAAATTATAACCTCATCTAAAAGTTTTTTACCTATGTTTTTATTTCTATAGTTTGAAGCTACATAAAGTTCTGTTATTATGATATATTTTCCCTTTGCATAAAGTGAAAAAGTATCTGTAAAAGTTATAAAACCAACTATTTTATTCTCAAGTTCATATACATATGCTCTAAATTTATCATCTAAATATTTATGAAAAAGTTCATCTATTTGTTTTTCATCGGTATTTATAACTGTACCTGTCATATCAAATATTTCATTTCCAAAAGTTGAGAGAAGTTTTGCTATATCTTTAGCATCACTTTTTAAAGCACTTCGTATCAAGATTTAGTCCTTATTTATCTTTAAAGCATTTAGCATTATGTGCATTTTTTGCATTTGTGTTGCAAAGTTTATTGCATCAAATATTTGTTTATCATCTATGCCTAACTGGTTTAATTCTTTTACATCTTCTTTTGTTGTTGAATTTGAGTCTTTTAGTACTTTTAGTATAAACTCTAAAAGTGTAAGCTCTGCTTTTTCTAGTGGTGCTTGACTTGGGTTTTGTCTGATTTGTTGTAGTTGTTCTGTAGTTATTCCAAATTTATTAAAAATAACACCTTCCATCAAAGATATACAATACTCACAGTTATCATTTTGAGCTATGATTTCATTGGCTAACATTCTAAACTTTTCACCAAGAGTTGACTCCTTAGTAAAATAACTAGATAAACCTGCATAATACTTTATAGTATCAGGGTTGATACTTTGCATTTTTATAGCATTTGGTACAAAACCAAATCTTTCTTTTGATTTATTATAGATTAGCTCTAATTCTCCATTTGCATTCTTCTCTTCAATCATTCCACTTAATAAACTCATTATCAATCCTTTTAAAAAATATACGGTTTTCTTAACCGATTGGTCAAGTATAACATTTATTTGACCGATTAGTCAAATAAATTCTAGTACATGTTTTTAACTATACTTTGAAGTTGTTTTATCACATCAAAATAATACTTTTTATCTTGTGATTTTTTTGCTGTACCTATTGCACCTTCAATGGTTGCTATAAAAAAGATTGCAAAGGCTTTTGTATCTTCTACTTTAAGTCCATCTGTTTTAACTGCTTTTATTATTATTTGTTCAAGTATACCTTCAAACTTGGTATACAGTTCTTCTAGCTTTATTTTAAAATCTTCATCTGTAGGAGAGAGTTCTTGTACTAAGTTATTTAAAGGACATCCTTTTATAAAATCATAGTTTTGAAGACCAAGTAGCATAGAAAAAGTCTCTTCCATATAGTTTGAATTTTTTGCTAAGATTATTCCATATTTATTCATGATTTGTGGCTCTAAAACTTCTTCTATAACTGCTAATACCATCTCTTTTTTTGATTTAAAGATATGATACATTGAGCCTTTATTTACTTTGGCACGTTTAAGTATTTGGGTTAGTCCTGTACCATGATAGCCATTGAGATACACTTCTTCAAAGGTTGCTTGTATTAGTTTTTGTCTTGTTGTTTGTTCCATTATTTTCTTTTTTATTTTATATATAAAGTATGATACCATATAAAAAAATAAAATAGAAAGTTTTATGAAAAATGAAATCCTAAAAGAACTTCACTCATTTGCAGATGAGAAAAGAGCTAAAAGTAATACAAGATTTTTTAAAACAGGAAAAGGTGAATATAGCCAAGGAGATAAATTTTTAGGTATAAAAGCTGGTGAAATAAAAAGTGTAGTAAAAAAATACCGTTTTGAACTTAGCTTAGAAGATATAAAAGAGTTTTTAGATTCTCCTTACCATGAAGAACGTATGTTTGCACTTTTTATTTTAGTAGCTCAATGTAAATCAAAACGTTTCTGTGATGATAAAAAAAGAGAAGAGATTTTTAATTTTTATATAAACAATACTAAGCAAATAAATAACTGGGACTTAGTAGATGTTTCAGCTCCTTATACTATAGGTGGCTATTTGGCTGATAAAAAAGATAGAACTATTCTTTATACTTTTGCAAAGAGTGATGACCTTTGGAAAAAAAGAATATCTATAGTTAGTACTTTTACTTTTTTAAATATGGGTCAATATCAAGATACTTTAGATTTAGCAGATATTTTACTTCAAGATTCACATGATCTTATACATAAAGCTGTTGGTTGGGCTATAAGAAATGTAGGGCAAAAAGATATGAATGTAATGTTAGAGTTTTTAAACCCAAGATATAAATCTATGCCACGAACTATGCTTAGATATGCCATAGAAAAATTAGATGAACCTTTGAGACAAAAATATCTAAAAGGACTTATTTAACATTCTGCTTCACAAGGTAGAGCTTCTCCAATCTCTGCACCTACTTCATCTCCCCACTCTAATAATTGTTCAAATATTGGGATAAGTTTTTTTCCATATGGAGTTATAGTATATTCTACTTTGGGAGGAACTACTGGGTAAACTTTTCTCATGATTAATTTATCTTTTTCTAGTGCTCTTAGGTTTTGTGTCAACATTTTTTGTGTAATTTTTCCTAAAAGTTTTTTTAATTCTCCATATCGTAAAGTACCATCTCTTAGTTGCCAAAGAATTAAAGCTCTCCATTTACCACTTACCATATCTATAGCAAACTCAAACGAACAATGATAGTCTTTTTCTTCGTATAATATTCTCATATAGTATCCTTTTGGTATGTATATTACTTTATAGTATGTTCTTGACATAATAGCATATATCTGTTAAAGTTGCAAGTAATAAAAAATCAACATATGTAAATGACATGGTTTGGTTAATATTGTTATTATATTAAATAAAAATAAAAAGGTTAAAAAATGGAAAATAATTTTTCAAAAGCTATGGCTTTTAGACATGCGTGTAAAGTATTTGATGAGACTAAAAAGATTTCAGATGAAGATATAAAATTTATTTTAGAAGCTGGTAGAACTTCTCCAACTTCTTTTGGGATAGAAGCTTGGAAGTTTTTGGTTATTACAAACGAAGAGTTAAAAGCAAAGATAAGACCATATTGTTGGAATCAAGAGCAAGTAACTTCTTGTTCACACCTTGTACTGCTTTTAAGTGATATTGATTCTGCTAAAGTTGAAAGTGGAGAAATAAAAAGAAGATTTACAAGATATGGACTACCTGAAGATAAACTTGAAGGTTTAATTGGTATTTATGCAGACCATTTAAAAGAAACTTTAAGTAGTGATGAAAATATTCATCATTGGACTTCAAAGCAAGCATATATCGCAGCTGGAAATATGATGACAGGTGCTGCTTATGTTGGTATTGATTCTTGTGCTATTGAAGGGTTTGAAAAAGAAAATGTTGAAAAAGTTTTAGGTCTTGATAGTACAAAACATCAACTAGCTTTAGTTTTACCTTTTGGTTATAGAGTAAACGAACAAAAACCTCAACAAAGACTAGACTTTGATGAGATAGTTGAGTTTATAAACTAAGTTTTAAATATATAATTTAAGACTTAATAGTTTACTTAGTAAATAATATATCAGAAGGTGATATAGTTTCTATTTCAGTAATAGAGTCATAAGGAAGTCCAACTTTCTCATGAACTCTACGAACTGCTTCTTTACTTGGAGCCATGTTATAACAAAAGGCTTTACCATCTTCTAGTCCTATATGAGTTTTTATAGAAATCACACCCTCTTCTTTACATGCAGCTTCATAAGACTTATAAAAGTCTGCTAGTTGTTCTTTTGTTATTCCATCTGGGAATGTTTGAGTTTCTTTATTATGGGTATCCATAAAGTATTTTAGTTGTTCCATTTTTAATCCTTTTTTTTGTATTGATGAAATGAAATCATCTTAATAAAAGATTATCAAAACAATATATTTTACTCTGTGATTTACATCACATAAGATATTATATTTTATAAATTTTTATATAAATACATTTTTAGGATAAATCATTCTAAAAAGTATAAGTATAGAAAAAAATAATCCAAGAATTTCAAAAGAAAATTTAAACCCAAATATAAGAGATAATATAAAGTATGGAACAAAAACTAAACTAAACCAAAAAGCTATAAGTGTAAAAAAGATTAATACTATTCTAAATATAGTACCAGTAGAATTACTAATCATTTTAACTCCTTTATAATAGCTTGTATTTGTCTTCTATGTATAAAAGTATGCATATACATAAATATACTCCAATCAAAATTATTAAACTCTATAAACCAAGGGTGTTTTTTAGTCATTTTTGATTGTTTTTTAGAATGTTTTTTTATAAATTCAAAATATTGAGTATAAAAATCACTAAACTCTTCTATTTGATCTTCTTTGTTTTTTTTGGGTTTTACATTTTCAATTTTTATAGCAGCTTTAAACTCTTGCTCTTTTGAAAGTGTATCTATGACATTTGTTACTGCATATCCTGCGATAACTAAATGTTCTAGTACCATATTTATAGAAAATTGTCTTGTATCATCTTCTATTGCAAAGGTTCTATCTATTAAAACTTTTTGCTGTAATTTATCTTTATCTATATTTTTTACTAGTTTTTTTATAATTTTAATTTCTCTTTTTAAAAAAACCAATGCAATATCCCATGTAAAAATTATTCTTACACTAGGTACTAAAATATTTTTTATAAAAAGTCTTTCCATATTTGGAAGACCAGCTCCAGGAGGAGAAAGAATCATATTTTACCTTTTTGTTTTAATTGATATTAAAATTGTAATGATTAAATTATTAATTACCACTTAAATTTAGAGTAATTACTCTAACAATAAAAATATTTACACTATTTATCTTTTATAACTGTTTCATAACACATTTCCCCAGACATAATAACAGCACTAAATCCACCCGAAAGTACAAACTGTCCTGTAAAGTAAAGGTTGTCTATCTTTTTAGATTTTGTAGGTGGTACTCTAAAAAACTGTTTTGGTGTTGGTTTATAACCATAAGCTGTACCACTTGGTGTTTTTAAGTATCGTTTCATTGTTTTTGGTGTTGCTACTTCAGAATATTGGACTATCTCTTTTATATTTGGATAATAATTTTCTAATTTATTTAAAGTGTCTTGAAGTAGTTTTTCTTTTTTTTGTTTATAATTTTCTTTATCTAAATTTTCCCAGTTTTTAATATGATCAGTTAAACAAATAGCACCAAAAGATTTTGAAGTATCAACAAGACCAGAATCTATTTGAGAATAATCAACAAAGACAAAAGATATATTATTTTGATTGTCACATATAAAATTTGAATAACTACCTTTACCATAAACATCTTTTAGATTTTTAGAAAAACCAAGATAAATAGTAGTAATAGATTCTGCTATTTGTTTGTTTTCTTTATATTCCAAATTAAAAAGTTTATATGTGTCTTGAAAAGATATATTTGAAATGATTTTATCACAGTATAAAGTGATGTTTTCTTTTTTATATTCATATATGATTTTTTCTTTAGAAGCCTCTATAACATTGGCTTTTGTTATAACTTCTCCACCATTATCAGTTATAGTTTTAGCTAGATAAGCACTTAAATTATAACTACCTCCTTTTATAAAATAACCACCATCTTTATAATAAGAATTTTGAGCTAAACTATGAAATAAAAAACTTAAACTATCAGGTGAGTCATTATAGTATTGAACATTACTATTTAGCAATAACTTTAGTTCACTATTGTTGGTTAAACTATCAAGTACTTCAGTTGTACTTTTACTTTTATATTTCAAAATTGGATAAAACTTAAAAGGAAAAAGTAAATAATCATACCACTTTAGATTAGTTAATCTTGCATAACAACTTGATATATTTTTAAGTAAATTAAAATAACTATCAATTGCTTTATACTCACTAGGAAATTTCTCTTTTAAAGCAGTTTTTGCTTTACTTATAGAATCTGGCATCACAAAGGAACCATCTTTAGTATAAGTTTTAAAAAACTCATCAGGTTTTACAAACTCAACATTGTTATATACATCAAGTTTTTCAAATACTTTTTTTATATTTGGATTTGAATATACTCCATCCATCTCATGAAGTCCAACTTCACAAGTAAAACCACCTTTTCGTTTAAATACTGTTGCACAACCACCTACTATATCATGTTGTTCTAATAAAGTTATCTTATATCCATCTTTTGCAAGTAAAGCTGCTGTAGTAAGACCACCTAAACCTCCACCAATTATTACTATATGTTTCATTATTATTTTAACCTTGCTTTTATTTTTTTATAACTATTAAACTTGAATTTTAGCACTAAAATACCATAAAGTCATTCGCATATGTTAATAGTTAAAATCTTTTTTAAGACGACTTAGATGTTGGGGTGTGATACCTAAAAATGTAGCTATATGATATTGAGGTACTTTATCAAGTAAATGGGGAGTAGAAGTTACAAAATCTTCAAACCTTTCATTTGCACTTTTAGTTTGTCTATTTAGCATTTGATTATGTAGGTATGAATATGCTTTTTCAGCCATTAATCTTCCAAACCTCTCCCCTTTTTTTAACTTACTATATAAAAACTGTATATCTTTATATGACATAACAATCAATTGTGTATCTTCCAGTGCTTCAATATTTAAACTAGAACTTTTTTGATGTAAAAAACTATCATATTCAGTTACAAAAAGGTTTACCATAGATGAGTTTTTATCATTAAAAAATATACTCCAAGTAAAATCTTTACCCTCTTCATTTATACTATAAGCTCTAGCTAAACCACTATTAATGAAATATAGTTCATTACAAATATCTCCTTGGTGAAGTATAGTTTCACCTTTTTTTGAAGTTTTTTATTGATAGTTTTGATTCAAATAGTTTCCACTCTACTATATTAAAAGAGATATACTTTTCAATAAACTTTTTGTATTGTTCGAATATCATCCACCTTTTTTTTATCCTTTAATTTTAACATAATTATAATCTTATGTTAGAATTGAAATAGCAGTTTTGGAAAAGTATTAAATTTTTATAGTTGCTATAATTTGTAAATATTTTAAGGGGTTATAGTGAAGAAATCAAATGAAAAAATAATAGATGAAATTCTAAAAAAAATCGAATCAGATTTAGAATATGTAGATATAGATGAACTTATTGAGTTATCTGGTTTTTCATATTTTCATTTTCATAGACTTTTTTGTGCTTATATGGGTGAGAGTTTAAAACAATACATAAAAAGAATACGATTAGAACGTTCAGCTTATGAGCTAAATTATAAAAGACTATCTATAACTGAAGTAGCACTAAATGCTGGTTTTGCTACACCATCAGCTTTTAACAAAGCTTTTAAAGATTTTTTTAAAACAACCCCTTCAAAGTATAAAAAAACAAATATACGAACTAAGGAATTTAAGATGATAAAACCAGTTGAAATTATAGATATGGAACCAATTGAAGTATATAGTGTACGTCATATAGGAGATTACAATAAAATAGGTATTGCTTTTGAAAAGCTAATGAAATGGGCATATAAAAATAAAATCCAAAACAAAAAAAACCTAATGGGAAAAGATGCTTATGGTTATGGTATCTCTTATGATGATCCAAATGTTACAGATATTGACAAACTACGAAGTGATGCTTGTACAAGTGCTACAGATGAAGTGGAACTAGAAGGAGATATTGTAAAACAAACTATCTCTGGTGGTAAATATGCAGTATTTTTGCATAAAGGTGAATATTCAAAATTAAAACATACTTACAACGATATATTTTCTTCATATGTAAAAGACAATGATATAAAACTAAGAGATGTTCCTATTTTTGAAAGATACTTAAATCGTGATCCACGACGTACCAAACCAGAAAATTTAAAGACTGAGATTCATATCCCAATACAATAGTTTAAATTTTCTAATAAGATATATATTTACCAACTAAATCAAAACATATAATAAAGTTTTTATCTTCTATGTTTATCTTAACAGAATAAGTCACACAAGAGTTACCAGAGGCTTTGGAGATATATTTTTTTCCAAGGTGTTCACCTTCTGTTGATTCTTTTGTGATATAAAAATACTCTTTTAAACTATGATCATGACCATCTTTAGTGGGTTTATAAAAGCTTCTTGTAGAAGTACTTATATATGTTTCTCCCTTTTGAATACCTAATTCATAATCTAAAACATATACAGCTTCAATTCCTTCATAGTACAATAGTAATGAACTTAGTTCATCATCTAAATTTTTTACATCTAAAGTAATATCTTCAAATTTATCTTTTATAATATTTTTTATCTTCTTTAGTATATTTTTTCTTCTTTTATGACTTTTTTGAACTTTTAATTTAAACTCATTTCCAATTACTTCTATTTTTTGAGAAATATCACTCTTGTCTTTCTTTGAAATAGAACTTTGAGGTTTACTAAACCAAAAACCTTGAAAAATATCAATATCTTTTTTCATACACGATATTATCTCATCTTTTTGCTCTACACCTTCGGCTAAAACTAAAGCACCTATATTATGACACATAGTTGAAATAGCACTCAATATTTGTAAATTTATATAGTTATTTTGAATATCATATATCAAACTTCTATCAACTTTTACAATATCTGGTTTGATAATAGAAAGCCTATCAAAGCTAGAATACCCCGTACCAAAATCATCAATAGCTAAAATAAAACCATGTTCTTTATATATTTTTACAAAATGTTCTAAGTAGTTACTATCTCTTATTGCATCTTCTTTTATCTCAATTACAATATTTTTAGTTGGAATATCATATTTTTTTGTTATTTCTAGTAAATTATCTTTTATCTTCTTATCTATAAAAGAAGATTCTATATTTAAAAATAATAAAGAATCATTATCTTCTTTATAAATACTTCTAAATTTTTTTACTGCTTTTTCTCGTACATGATTATCAAGTTGTAAGGTTAGTTTTTCTTTTCTTGCTTGTTCAAATAAAGTTACAGGAGATATTGGTTTTTCATCGGTATCATAAGCTCTCGTTAAAGCTTCATAAGCAAAAACTTTTTTGTCTTTTATAGTTATTATTGGTTGGAAGTGTATATCTAATCTATCATCTTGTAATATTTTTTTTATCATAAGTTAGCTACTCCATTTTTTTATAATTAAAAAATGATAACTAAAAATAAGATTAAAAAAACTATATTTTTGTATATAAATTATACACCACAAAAATATTATTTTTTTAATGTATAAAAAATTATTACTTGTATTAAGCTAAGGCTATCATACCTCGCCCTAGCCTAATATGACCTTTTTGTTCTAGTTTCTTTAAGTTTCTACTTACTGTTTCTCTAGTAACACCAATAATAGATGCTATTTTGTCATGGGTGATTTTAATAGTATCAAGTCCTTGTACATAAAGCCAATTTAAAAGTTGTTGTTCTATACTTGAAAACTTTACATCCAAAAGAAGATCGATGAGAGAGTTTAATCTTCTTCCAAACATATCCATTTTAAATTCTCTAAAAGACTCTGAACTATTTATAAGCCACATAATAGTATCTTTTGGTACAAGCCACCCCTCAATAGGAGTAACACTTTGCGCTGTTGCTAGAGTTGGAGCAGAACTTATAGTACTAAAGAGATTTACAATACATTGACTACCACTATTTATTTCATATAGTGTCATCTCCTCATAGCCTATCTCTTTTGGTTGAATGTAAACTCTTACAATTCCACTTTTTAAAAAAAGCACATCATTACAAATATCACCCGTATAGTAAAGTATTTGTTCTGAGGGAAGGATCACACTTTTTGCACTATTATTTATTTTTTCTTGTTGTGTTTTACTTAATTCTTTAAAACAATGATATTCTAAAAGTTCCATATCTTATCCTTTATTTTTGTAGGCAAAAGCCTACAAAATTTAAAATGATAGTGATTGAGTAGATGGTGCTAGTAAAGCCCCTGCTACATCATTTGGTGTTACTATTTTTACACCATATGCTACATCATTTTTTGTTATTTCACTAAACTTTGCACACATACCACAAAGCATAACTTTACCACCTTGTTTTGTTAAGCCAACTAACATATCTCTTACAGAAACACCTGTTGGTCCAAATGACTCTTGATTACCTTTTTTAAGTACTAAGCTTGATGCATTTGCACCAATAAGCACTGTAGTATTTACCCCTGCTTTTTGAAAAGCAGTAGCAATAGCTACACCCATACCTGATTGTTTTAAATTATCTGTTGTTATTGTTACAAAAAGATTTTTATATCCTTCTGAAGCTTGCGCTACAACACCTAATAGTAGTGTTAAAATTAATCCACCTAAAACTTTTTTACTCAATCTCATTTTTTCTCCTTTTAATTTGACTGTAAGAAATTATAGAAGATTTAAAAATTTTCTTCTGTGATGAGAATCACACAAAACTATTAATCTGGTAATTTTAAATAAAAATAGATCAATAAGCTCTGGGTCAAAATGTTTTCCTCTTTGTTCTTTAAAAAAGTCAATAACCTCTTCTAATTTCCAAGCTTTTTTATAAACTCTATTACTACTAAGTGTATCAAAGACATCTGTAATAGCTGTAATTCGACCAAAAATATGTATATCTTTTCCTTTTAAGCCATTTGGGTATCCAGTACCATCGTATTTTTCATGATGTTCATATGCTACTATTGCAACTGCTTTTATAATAGGCCTTTGGGAATTTTTCAACATCTCAAATCCAAGCCTTGAGTGAGTTTTTATAGTTTCAAACTCTTCAGATGTAAATTTTACTGGTTTATTTAAAATATCATCAGAAATTGCAACTTTTCCAATATCATGCATAGGACTAGCTAATTTTAATACTTTTGCTTCACTTTTTGATAAACCATAAAATAATGCTAAAGTTTGAGAATACAAGGCTACTCTTTTTACATGATTACCTATTTCTTTACTTCTACTTTCTCCAATAGTAGCCATAGTATAAATTATCTCTTTTTGTATATATACTCCATAATACACCTCCGTAGTATTTATTATTAAATATTACAAATAGACTCTAGTTTCATTTTTATATATCAACAACCCAACCATAATAAAAATCAGATTTTTTACTATATATTGTCCTACTAATGTAAAAGCATAGGGAGCTTGTGTAAAAGAGATATCTGGTAATAAAACAAGTGGTGTAAAGGTCAATACCATATGCAATAAAAATAAAATTACAATTTGTTTTATATATCTTCCAAATAAAAACCCTAACCCAATAACCAATTCCCAAATAGCTAAAAGCTTAATAGAAACCTCAGCAGGAATCAAAGAAAAAAACAATTTATCTATTGTCATAGTTGCTAATTGTTCTGCAGGACTAAGCTCTGGAAAAAACTTCAACATCCCATACCAAATAAAAATTATTCCCATTATCACTCTACTTATTTTTAATAACTCATTCATCTTTAATCCTTTTTATTTATATAAATCTATCTATTTACCTAAACTTCTAATATGACCAGCAACTGCTTTCATTTGAAGATCTGTTAATCTACCATCAAAACTAGGCATAGTTCCTATAACACCTTTTTTCCCATTTTTTAAAACCGTAGATACTAAATCATCAGTATATGTTTTAATATTTGGAGCAATAAAAGATATCCCTTCACCACTATCATCATGACAAGTTGCACAAACCTCCCAAGCTTTTGGTTTCTCACCTTTTAATCCACCAGCAACAAACTTAGCTACTTTTTTAGCATCATCTTTATTTATTAAAGCTGCTGGCATCCCTGCTGGATATACAGATATAAAGTTATTTGCACCATTATTAATCACATCTAATATTGACTTTTCTGCCATTCTTTTTGTATGATCTTGAGCTTTATCATCATTTCCTTTACCATCTTGACCATGACATGATGAACAATAAACTAAATATGTAGATTTACCAGTTTTTGTAAGTTCTTCCATTTGTGTTTCATTAGGTTTTACTTTAAAATCATATTTATTAAAATGAACCAAATTAACAGCCATAAATACTTTAGATACAAGTAACGTTACGATGAGAATTATTCCACCTACTATTATGTACTTTACATTGAATTTCATGATACTCTTCTCCTTTTTTAATAATATATTTAAAAATATATCTATATTAATGATTTATTTATGTGATTCGAATCACATAAATAAATATGGATATTTACTATGATTACTTTATTAAAATAAGGAGAACATCATGAAATACTTTCTATTTATCTTACTGAGTATCAGTTTATTTGCTAATGAAGATTTAAAACTATTGAAACTAGCATATAATAATGGATTAAAACCTGTGCCAAGCAACTTTGAAACTTTACTAGAGGCTTTAGATACAAACTCCAAAGAGTTATCAAAAGAAAAAATCACCCTAGGGAAAAAGCTTTTTTTTGACAAAGACCTCTCTTTAGGAAAAGATATTAGTTGTGCCTCATGTCACAGTTTTGATAAAGGTGGTGCAGATGCAATACCTACAGCTATAGGACATAAAAACCAAGAAAACCCTTTTCATCTTAATACACCTACAGTATTAAATACAGCATTTTCAAAAAAGTTCTTTTGGAATGGAAGAAGCCCAAGTCTTCAAGACCAAGCTAAAGGACCTTTACAAGCACCTTTTGAAATGTCAATAACTCCAAAATTAGCCGAAAAAAGAATTAGTGATAAAAAAGAATATAAACAAATGTTTATAGATGTTTATAGTAGTAGTGAAGTAACGTTTGAAAAAATTGCAAATGCAATTGCAGCATACGAAAAAACAATCATTACAAGAGGAAAATATGATGATTTTTTACTTGGTGATTTTAATGCTCTAAATAAAGAAGAAAAAGAAGGATTAGAACTTTTTATTACAAAAAGTTGTGTTGGGTGTCATAATGGTATCGGTCTTGGAGGTCAACTATTACGAAAATTTCCTTTAGCTTATCATAATATCTGGAGTATGAGTAAACCTGCTGAAGTAAAAGCACTTCAAGAAAGATATAATCATTTCTTAAAAGGTTTAAATAAATTAGAGTTTAACAACGACATTTCTAGATTAAATTATATGAAATCAAGAATGGGAAGAAAAGATATTGATCTTCTAAAAAAAGGCTTTTTTAATAAACTAGATGAAGATAAAAGCTTAAAAGCTATTACAACAACTGCCTGTATGACATGTCATGAAAATGCCCCTTATAGTGTAAAAAAAGATATGCTTGGTAAAATAGCTTACCCTTTTGAAAATAAAGGTGGATTCTTAGGTTCTGAAGAACCTAAAAGATACTTTAGAGTACCACTACTTAGAAATATTGTACAAACAAAACCATACTTTCATAATGGAAGCGTTGATAAACTTGAAGATGCTATAGAACTTATGGGAAAACACCAAAGTAGAACACAACTAAAAGAAGAAGAGATAAATAAAATAGTGACATTTCTAAAAGCTGTTGATGGTGAACTTGTGGATTATATAAAATAAAAAATAGAGAAGAGATGACTTCTCTATTTGGTTATAGATTTCAACTCTTCTTTTTGTTTTTTTGTTAGTTTACTTACAACTAAATCATAAGACTCTGTTATCATATCTTCTAAAACAGTATTTTCCATACTTCCATCAGTAGTTATAGTATTCCAATGTTTTTTATTCATATGATAACCTGGATTTACACATTGATAGATATCTCTATAAGCTATAGCATCATTTGGGTCACATTTTAGATTTACATTAAAAGGTGTGTCATTTAAACTAATAAGCCCAAACATTTTATTCATAACTTTAAATACCATCACATCATCACCAAAAGGAAAATCTTTTGTTGCACCACTTTTTGCCATAAACATATTTTCTAATTGTTTTAGTTCCATATTAATTCCTATATATCAATAGTATATAAACTATCACTTTTTTTATTAAACTTCCAAACTGTATCTACAATATTATCTAAAAAAACAGTATCATGACTAATAATAATTACAACTGTATCGTATTTTTTTAAAGCTTCTTCTAAAGCCAAAATAGAATCTAAATCCATATGATTTGTTGGTTCATCGAGTATTATGATTAAGGGATTTTCTAAAAGCCCTTTTGCAATAAATAGTTTTCTTATCTCTCCAGCACTTGGATTTGAGCTTTGTAATAATACTTTTGAATTAGAAGCTAGTTTTGTTACAATAGTATAAATTTCACCTTTTTTATCTTTAGGTAAAGTATTTATATCTTTAAAAAAATCTTTGCTTTGTTGTTCACTTATCTCTTGAGGAATATATAAAATTTCATTTTTAAAATTAGTTATTGATAATAGATAGTTTATAAAACTACTTTTTCCAGAACCATTTTCTCCAACTATTCCTATTTTATCATTTTGATTTATACTAAGGTTTTGGAAAAAAAGATTTTTATCATCTGAGAGTTTTAGAGTATTACTTTTTATATCTAAAGGAAAAATATTATTAGAGTTTTTAGAATCTATACTTATACCTAAACTATAAACTTTATGGGTTTTTATAACTTTTGAATTCAAATGATTTTGTTTTGATTGTAATGTTTTTAGAACTTGCCCATCGTTTTTATCTTTTCCAGTTAGTTTTGCTAGATTGATTTTATTTTTAGTATCATTATCATTTTTATCTATATCTTTTTTAGAAAACCTTTTGTTTGATAAAGAGACTTTTTGTTTTTGACTTTGGATTGTTTGTTTTAATTTTTTTAGCTGTTTATTTTGATTCTCTTGTTGTTTATATAAAAACTGCATATCTTTTTCATATTCAACCATTGCATTTGAATAGTTAGTTTTAAATAAACTTATATCACCATCTTTTAAAAACAATGTATTTGTACATAATTCATCAAGTAGTTTCCTATCATGACTTACAAGTAGTCCTATACCTTTAAAACTAATCAAAGCATTAAAAACTATTTTTTTATTTTTTATATCAAGATGATTTGTGGGTTCATCTAAAAGTAAAACATCTGGTTCTAAAAATAAAGCAACTGCTATTTGAGCCCTTTTTCTTTCTCCATGACTAAGAGTATCCCAACTATAAAGCCAAGAATCATTTATACCTAATAGTTCTTTTATTTTAAAAGCTTTTTTATTATAAGTATAGATAAATTCTTCAAAGTTTTGTGGTAAAAATTCTGTACTTTGAGTACAATAGTAAACTAAATCATTCCCTTTTATAAAACCTTGTTGTGGTTTTAATTCTTTTGATATTAATTTTAGTAGTGTACTTTTCCCACTACCATTACTTCCAACAATACAGCTCCAAATTCGGTCAAACTCTAAGTTTAGATTTTGAAAAATAAAAGATGATGAATTATTGTATTTAAAATATAAATTTGTGATTTTTAAATGTTGCATAAATATCCCTTGAGTACATATAATTTTAGGTATCAAGGTTAAAGTGTATTAGATTTCCTTGAGTACCCTTAGATATTTAGCTTCATTTCAAATCCTTTTATTTTATAAAATTTTAGCAAAACTATTCTTCAAATAGTTCAAAATCTTCTTTTTCTACTCCACAATCAGGACAGGTCCAATTTTCAGGTAAATCTTCAAAAGCTGTTCCTGGTTCTATTCCATTTTCAGGATCTCCAATTTCAGGATCATAAATATAATCACATACTTCACATTGATATTTTTTCATAATAAATTCCTTTTATTTATATACTCTAATTGTAATTATCTAAACTTAATTTGCTTTAAATAAAAATATTTAAATTTTATATAAATACTAATATAATTACATCATGGATATACAAAATAAAAAACTTCTTATTCTTGATATGAAATCAACTTTTATGTTTGGTGAAGATAGATTTTCTAAAGATGAGAATTACTCAAAATACTATAAAAGTATTGGTGGAAAACTAGAAGATACTTTTGTAAATAAAACTATAACTTTAGTATATGAATACCTTGAAGTAAGATATCCTGATAAAAAATATAGAGAATGTTTTCCAACACTACAAGAGGCAATTAAAAATACTGTAGATATAAAAGATAATAATGAACTTGAAAAAATTATAGATACTTTTGCGTTTTATGAAAGAGGACATATCCCAAAAGAATATGCCTTATGTATAAAAAATCTCTCAAAGTATTTTACACTTACAGCTGTTATTGATATTTGGGCACCATCAAATACTTGGGTAGACACATTTAAACAAGTTAATATATATATATATTCACTTTTTAGTGATATATCTTTTTCATCAGATATAAAAATAGTAAAACCCTCACCTATTCCTTTTAAAAAATGTTTTAAAAAAAGCAAATATAAAAGTAAATGAAGCCTTAGTAATAGGAGACTCAATAAGAAGAGACTTAGGTGGGGCAAATAGTGCTGGGATGGATTGTATTATAGTAGGTGAGCAAAAGAGTTCTAAGGCTTTAGCTTGTTATAAAAACCTTTTAGAGTTCCAAAAAGATTTGCTTAATTATTAAAAAAATAAAATCATTCTTTTATTTCATTTGATATTTCAACTAAGTTTCCATCAAAATCATAAACATATAAAGAATTTAAAATACTTTTTGCACCTGTTCTTTTTACATTGTATTCTAAAATTTCAATACTATTTTTATCAAATAGTTTTTTTATTTTCTCCAAAGGTTCAGATTTTATAAAACAAATATCTAAACTTCCATTTGTAGGAAACTTAGCTTTTGGTACAGCAATAGTGTCTTTTTCATGTAAATTTATTTTTTGATTACCCAAAGATAAAGCAAATCTATCTTTTTTAAATTCAACTATTTCTAAACCTAAGATTTCACCATAAAAACTTTTAGCCTTTTTTATAGAACTAACATTTAATACAAAATGATCAATACTTTCTATCATAACTTACTCTTTATTATATAATATAAATAGTGTAGCAAGTTTTTATATAATTTTTATAAAAGCTTATTAGAATTTCAAAAGAATATAAGTTATAATATTGTTTAAATATTTATCATATAAAAGGGGTGATTTATGAAAGAAACCTTACAAGTAGGTATAAAATATGAACATAAGTTTATAGTTCCTCTATCAAAAACTGTTCCTGCTTTATATCCAGAAGCTCAAGAGTTTGTTGTTATGCCTGAAGTTTTTGCTACAGGTTTTTTAGTTGGTTTTTTAGAGTGGGCTTGTATAAAAGCTATCACTCCTCATCTTGATTGGCCTAAAGAACAAAGTGTTGGAACACATATAAATGTAAGTCATGAAGCAGCTACACCACCTGAACTTGAAGTTACTGCAAAAGTTGAGTTAATAGAAATAGAGGGTAAAAAACTTACCTTTTTAGTAGAAGCGTATGATGAAGTAGATTTAATTTCAAAAGGAACCCATGAGAGATTTATAATCAATAAAGAGAAATTTGACTCAAAACTTGAAAAAAAGAAAAATGGCCTACTTTAACTTAACAAAAGAAAATATAAATACTGAACATATCTGTTGTGCTTTTTCAGATAAAAAATGCACCGATAGTTATATGCAAAAAAAGAAATGGTTAAAAAGTGAAATTGAAAAAGGTTTTGTATTTAAAAAACTTGATGAAAGAGCAAAAGTTTTTATAGAATATGGAGATGCAAAAGATGCTTGGGTACCAATTAGTGCACCAAACTATTTAAACATTGGTTGTTTTTGGGTTTCTGGAAAATATAAAGGTCAGGGGCATGGTAAAGCTCTACTTCAAAGTGCAATAGATGAAGCAAAAGCAAAAAACAAAGATGGTCTAGTAACAGTTGTAGGAACTAAAAAGTTTCATTTTATGAGTGATACAAAATGGCTTTTAAAACAAGGTTTTAAAGTAGTTGATACTACAGAATCTGGATTTAGTCTTATAACACTTGAGTTTAATAAAACTACAACAAAACCACACTTTAATGAATGTGTAAAGAAAATGGAAGTTAAGAAAAAAGGTTTAGTAGTATATTATACAAACTGTTGTCCATATTCCCAATATCATGTAGAAGAGTCACTTCCTCTAACAGCTAAAAATAGAAACTTAGATTTAGAAATAATAAAACTAAATACAATGCAAGAAGCTCAAAGCTCACCAACTCCAGCAACTATATTTAGCTTATTTTTAGATGGTGAATTTATTACAACTGATATAAGTGTATGTATGGATAGTAGATTTGATAAAATTATAGAAAAAATAAAAGGAAAAAAATGAAATATATAAAAATAATATTATTAGTAGTATTACTTGGTAGTTTATCATTTGCAGATGATAAACAAATGCAAGATGCTTTTAAAAAAGCAAATATAAAAGGTACAATGGTTATCTCTACTTTAGATGGTAGAGAAAGTTATGTATATAATAAACAAAGAGCAGATACAAGATTTTTACCTGCTTCAACTTTTAAAATCCCTAATACTCTTATAGCATTACAAGAAAAAGCTATAAAAGATGAATATGAAATTATAAAATGGGATGGTAAAAAAAGATTTTATGAACCATGGAATAAAGATCAAAACCTACAAACAGCTTTAAAATACTCTTGTGTATGGTGCTATCAAAAGCTAGCTTTAAAAGTAGGGAATGAAACTTACTTAAAATATTTAGATAAATTAAACTATGGTAATAAACAAACTGGACCAGAGCTTAGTACATTTTGGCTAATTGGAGATATTAGAATCTCTGCTTATGAGCAAATAGAGTTTTTAAAAAAGTTATATAAAGATGAACTACCTTTTAAGCAAAAGTATTTAGACATTACAAAAAAGATATTAACAGTTGAAAAAACAGATAACTATACAATAAGAGCAAAAACAGGTTGGTCTTCAAGAGAAGTTTGGGGTGTTGGTTGGTATGTTGGATATGTTGAGAAAAAAGACAATATTTACTTTTTTGCCCTAAATATTAATATAGAAGATAAATCACAATTAAAATATAGAAAACAAATTGTAAATGAAGTATTAAAAGAAAAAGGGATTATAAACTAACTTAGTTGATTTGATTTTTTAAATTGATACAATCCCTGATTTTATAGCTTGGTCTTGATTTTGAAATATTGCCATTGCAGTATTCATTTTTGCAAAACCAAGCTTTTTATAAAAGCCCTCTTTTCCAATATTTGAATAAAGTATGATTTTTTTATGATCTTTTGAAAACTCTATTAGTTTATTCATAATTGTTTTACCAATAGACTTTCTTTGACAATCAGGATGAACAACAACATCACAAATATAAGCACAATCTAAACCATCACCTAAAACTCTACCAGCTCCAACTAAAATATCTTTTTCATATACAAAACAACAATAGATACTATTTTTATAAACTATTTGTAAAGATTCAGCGCTTTTGTGACCTAAAGGGGCTATTGTATATAGATGGGATAATTTATCCCAATCTATATCTTTTATATGATAAATATACTCTAACTTATTCATCTATTATTATCTATCATAGTATCCTACAATTGACGCTTTTCCTAATACATGTAAATTTAGATAATACCCCACAAGAGCTGGGCTTGCTTTTTTATCTAAACCTAATTTATCAGTATCTAAAGCATAAATTGTAAATATATATTTATGGGCTTTATGGGCAACTGGAGGACAAGCTCCACCATATCCAGCTTTTCCAAAATCTGTAACACCTTGTATTGCACCTTTTGGCATAAGCATTGATTTTATATCACCACTATTTTTAACTAAGCTAGTTATATTTGCAGGGATATCAAAAACAACCCAATGCCACCATCCACTGCCAGTTGGAGCATCTGGATCATAAACTGTTAGTGCAAAACTTTTTGTACCTTTTGGTGCATTACTCCATGAAAGAGCTGGTGAAATATTATCACCCTTACAACCAAAGCCATTAAACACCTGTTCATTTGAAAGTTGTCCACTCATGTTACTACTTTTTAAAGTAAAACCTTCTGCAAAAACTAGTCCTGTAAATACTACTAAACTAAACAATATTTTTTTCATGTTTTTTCCTTTTTTTAATGTAGTGTTAGTATAAAAAAAATAGAAAGTTATACTATTAGTTTTTATTTAATTTTTGTTGTTTTTTATCTCTTTTGGTGTAAAACCAAACTCTTTTTTAAAACTTTGTGTAAACCAAGAGATATTATCAAAACCAACTTCTTGGCATACTTGACTTACATTTAAATCATTTGTTTGTAAAAGAGCTTTTGCTTTTTGAAGCTTTTTTAAAACAATCCATTTTTTTGGAGTTGTATTAAATATGGTCTTAAACTTTTCTCTAAAACTCAACTCACTCATTTTAAAATACTTTGCCATATCTTTTATACTATCAAAGTTTTCATATTCAGTTTCAATAACTGTTTTAAAGTTTTCATCTTGAGTATATATTAGGTTTAGAAAGTTTTTAAAGTCTACATTTGAATTTAAAATATTTAAAAACATCTCTTCAAGTTTTAATACAATAATTGATTCATTTTCCTTTTGAGATTCAAAGTAAGGTATAGTTGATAAAAGCCCATTTTTTAACATAGGTGTAGTTGATACTACAAAAAGTTCATTAAACTTTTGTTTATTAAGCTGTTCTAGTTTAATTGAATACTTTCTAATAAAATCATTTAAAAGCTTATCACTATAAAAAAAGATTAAAGCTTCATAATAATCTTCTAAAACCTCTGTCATAAGATATGTTCCAGCTTTTAAAAAAAACATATCACCTTGTTTTATAGTAATATCTTTATGCTGGGCATGGAGTATTTTAGTTCCTTTTACTACATATATTAGAACATTACTTTGTACAGTTATATAACTTTTTGTTAATGGTTCTCTTTGAATATACCTAGCATAAGAAAGAGTATCTATAGTTTTTAAAAGATTGTTTTGCTTAAAAAGTTGTGGTATTTTTATTTCCATAGTTATTATTCTATCACATATTCATAAAAATTTTATAAATAGCTTTCATTCTATTAAACAAAAAATCAAACCTTACTTTGGAACTATTTTTAACATATAATTTGCTTTTGGTTGAAACTCAAAACCAACTTTTATAATATCACATTTAAACTCACTTTCTAAGTCCTCAATTATTTTATAAACAAAAGGTGAAAAGTTGTTTTGTTTATGTTCATTTGAGTTTTGAAAATCTACAAGTGGGAAAAGCCTAAGCTCACACCCAACTCTAAGCATCTCTAAAATTGAGCTTTTATGAAACTCATAATTAAATCTATCATCATATACAAACAATAAGTGTGAACTTAAAACCAAGTCGAAACTATTATCTTTAAACTCTAATTTTGGAAGTTCATTGTATCTATAATAGTTTTTATCATATATTTCAAAAAACCTTTTTAGTGTGTATTCTCTTGTAGCTCTATGGTTTTCAATTGATTTATAAAAATTAAAGTTAAAGCCATCCATCCAACTAATATCTTCATAGATTTTTTCTATACTAAATTCACCTTGTGCTTTTATATCTTTCACATCAAATTGATACAATATATCACAACCATACGTATCAATATTTTTATCTTTTGCATCACTAATAAAACTACTAACTCCACTAGGGCAATCAAGCACTTTTTTCCCAACTAACTCTTTGACATCTAAATCAAAAAATGCCATATATTCCTCATATGTACGACCTGTAATGAGGATTCTGTCTAATTCTAAAGACATAAGTATCCTTTTTTATATTTTTATTTTTGTAATTTTTTTATGAATTTAAATTAAGATATAGGCTATTGCCAAAGTGAGAATAAAGAGTAGTGGTTAGTTGTGTGCTTTGATATATAGTAACTATATTGCATATATGCTCCTCTTTTATTTATAAAAGTTTACACTAGTAAATATTAATTTTCACAAAAAAGACAAAGAAAATATCTCTTTGCCTTTTTTTAGTTTATAGTACTTTTGCTATTTTAGAACCTACTGGAATATTTACAGCATTGATATTTGGTTTTTTATTATTATGATAATCAAATTTTAACTTAACTTCAGGTCTAAAGATAAGACAATGAGTAGAACCACCAAAGTGAAACATTCCTAAATCTTTACCTTTTTCTATGTGTTGTCCTACTTTTACAGTGATATCACAAGATGATACCTCAGCCATACCAATTGCAATAAAACACATTAGTCCTATTTTTGGATTATCTGCTTCTATAAAGATTACAGCTCTTGTAGCAACTGCACTTAAAAATGGTTGTGAATCATTTGGTGCACTTGGATCTCCACCATCAGGATTTATAAATCCTTGATATCTATTTTCTAAATAGTATGTTCCATTTACTACAAAAGCTTTTTTTATAGTACCACTTACTGGGGCATTCCATCTATGATAACTCAAGGCACTTAAAAATGCTTGATAAACTGTACCACCAATAAATCTTTTACTTAAAGGGTCAAAGTTCATCATATTTTCTAAAGAGTATGGTTGACCTTTTAACCAAAATCTTGCATCTCTTTTTACATCTTCAACCATTTGTAAAGGTGCAGATTCACAAGCATTTGCAATGATATCATCACCTTTAGCTACTGGTCTTTGCCCTTTTCTAAACTGTCTTGTAAAAAAATCATCCCATGATTTAAATCCATAATACTCATCACTTGGGTCACAAATAAATATATCTTCAAAAGATTGTTCTCTACACTTGTTCTTATCTGTAACTGCTTCACAAGCTACTTTTACCATCTCTCTTTTTGCAGTTTTACTAAGCCATGCTAAAACTTTTGGAGTTCTTTTTGGATAGCTATCAACTAAAACTTTTCTTGAATCTTTAGAAGTTAAATATTTACTCCAATGATCTAATATCTTTTTAAATTGTTGATTTACTAATTGGTTTGAGAAAAAGTCATAACCAAAACTTGTAGCCATAGGCCAATCAAGTAAAGCATTTATAGGAAAACCAATAAGTCCACAAGGAGCCTCACTACCATCTTGATCAGGGCACTCTGTAAACTGTGGTGCTTGTGTCATGATACCATTTAAAAGAAATAAAAACTCATCAAAGTTTTTTATTTCAGGAGTACCTAATGGTGTTTTTTCTCTTAAAACTGCAGCTTCAGTAAACATAGCTGTTGCTGTACCACTTAATACAGGATCTGTTTCTACCATCTTTTTAAAATCTTTTATAGGTTTTATAAGTGGTTTGTTTTGTTTAGAAATCTCTTTTCTTAATTCTCTTATCCATTCTTCTATATGCTCTGTACTACTTGGAAGCCATCCACCTGCTCTATTTTTTTTTATTTGATTCATATTTTCTCCAATTACTTTAAAAGATATTGTTATATAACACCATTAGCTAATTACATTAAACATTTTATATTAATGTCGTCACATATTGCGTCACATTTACATTTAAATAAAATAAATAGTTATAAATCAAATCTTCATACAATCTCCATAATTAAAATTTATAATTTCCTTATCATAAAAAACAAGGAGAAAATATGAGACGATTAACTAAGTTTGCTATAGGATTAGCATGTTGTACTACATTATTATTTGGAGCAGATGTATATATAAGTGATAATACAAAAGTACCAGAATTAAAAATGAAAAATACAAATTTATCTTTTAAAGAGATTGAAGGGTACCAAAACTATCAAATAGTTGCATCACATTTTAGAAAAGATAAAAATGAAATAAGATATATATTAGCAAATCCAGTTGCATATAATGCAATAAGAAAAAATAAAACAGTTATGCCAGATGGTAGTAAAGTTGTTAAAATTGGTTGGAGTGTAAATGATATGGCTACATTCCCATCTGCACTTGAAGCAGATAAAATACAACGAGTAGAGTATATGATAAAAGATAAAACTAAACATAAAGAATCTGATGGATGGGGTTATGCTAGATTTGTAAAAAAAGATGGTCAATACAAAGCTTGGGGTGGAGATCCAAAAAGTTGTGTAAGTTGTCATGCTATTGTAAAATCAAATGATGCTTTATTTACAAAATTTCAAAGAATGTTTTAAGATAAAAGAGTATGATACAATTAAAAATATATAATATATTTACTAAGCGAGTAAAATGAAAAAAAGTATATTGATAGTTGAAGATGAAGAAGCTATTGTAAACTTTATTAAAAACCGTCTAAATAGTGATATTTACAATGTAGATATCGCTTATGATGGCAAACAAGCTATATCTAAAATATCTTCAAATAATTATGACCTCATAACTTTAGATATAATGATACCATATCTTGATGGCTTTGAAGTATGTAAAAAAATACGTCAAAAGTCAAAAAAAACTTTAGTTATTATGGTGAGTGCTTTAGATACAATGGAGTTTAAAACCAAAGCTTATGACTTTGGAATTGATGATTATATTTCAAAACCTTTTTCTGCAAAAGAATTATCAATAAAAATTCAATCATTAATAAAAAGAAGAGAAGAGTTAAGTTTATT
>LLEK01000003.1_pt1 | contig 72665 bp, 85 predicted proteins | sample 595821 | NCBI WGS metagenome assembly LLEK01 (sample SAMN02919311, study PRJNA255460) | bioreactor metagenome | biome: chemostat; feature: culture 2011_25.1; material: sediment; isolation source: day79 25degC chemostat 2011 inoculated with Wadden Sea sediment taken from... | place: Germany: Bremen ...
GTTAGAAAATATAGTCTAGTAGTCCATTATAAATAAATTAACATCTAAACATCGATATAATATTTAAAAATAAAATCAAGGAAAAAGATGGAATATATTTTCTTTATTATCGCATTTACTTTTACTGCCTATTTAATACCCATTGACACATTTAGTTTTATTCTTATTAGTTTTTTATTACTACATATTGTATTTCAAGTAGGAGCTGTTTTTTCAATACTTATGGAAGATTTATTTTATTCTAATAAAGAAAAGCTCATTAGAATTGCATTAGCAATTTTTGTTCCTATAATAGGTATATCATTAGAATTTTTTACATCTAGAAAAAATAATAAAAGAATAAAAAAAGATACTGGTGGAGAAGATACTATTACTGGTGGACCAGAAGGAATAATTCTAAGTCATACATTATGGAATAATAGTACAAGTGATAGCGATGGTGGAGGAAGTAGTGGTGGAGATTAAAGTCTAATTTTCATTGGTGCATAAATGCACAACCACTACAATTTCAAAACTAAAAAAATGATACTATTCACATCTTTAAATACTTCTCACATCCAAAAAACTACCACTCTCAAACTCATCTATCCTACTAACTAACTTATCCATCCGAACAACAGCCTGACTTGCAGATTGTATCTCTCCCTCTTTTAAACTCTTAGCACTAGGAAACTCAACATCATCTAACTCATATCTTATAACATCTGTCATAGGAGTTTCTATAACCCCAGGAGCAACTGCTAGTAGTTTTGTATCTACCATCTCTTTAGAATATAGATTTATAAGCATATTCAATCCCGCTTTTGATAGTGAGTATCCTGCCCATCCTTTTGAGCCATTTACTGCTGCACCTGAAGAGATAGCTATAATATTTTTTACTTTTATTAAAGCTAAGATATCTAGTAACTCTTTATTTGCATATACATTTATTTCATAAACTTCTCTTAGATCATTGCTTGTAAGGTCAAAAGATGATTTTATATCTCCTAAAATACCTGCATTTAGATAAACTAAATCTATATTTTGTATATCTTTTATAAAAGTTGTTAGATTGTTTTTTATATTATCTACATCTGATAAATCAAAACTTTTAAATATAAAATTTTCATCTTCTATTTGTGGTTTTCTTCTACTTATTCCAAATACTTGAAAACCTTTTTTTAAATAATATTTTGTAAGTTCTAATCCAAAACCTGAACTACATCCTGTTATAAGTATATTTTTTTTCATTTTGTCTCCATTGCTCTACTATCATACCAAAAATACTTTATTACTCTTTTATTAGATTTTTAAAATTACTAAAAATTATAGAATCCTCTTCAAAGTATTCTAAAAAGAATTTTGTATATCTATCAAGTGGATTTTCTATTTTTTCAAGTTCCAGTTTTTTTTGAAAGACTTAAAGAGTTATAAGAAAAAAGTATAGAAAAAGGTACTGGAAAATCTGTGCCAAAAAGCAGTTTATGATGAAGGTGTTTTTGATTTAAAGCCAAATCTTCAACAACTTTTGTTCTAAAAAAAGCAATAAGAGCAGATAAATCTGCATATACATTATCATATTTTTCTAAATATTCTAAAATTTTATTATAATCTTCACCAAATTTACTATTATCAAAAGAAAAATTATTGTGTAGTTTATTTAGTTTAGTTTCCATTATGATATTTACACCCATATGTGCCAATACTACTTTACACCCTACTTCTATAGCTTGATTTGCTACATCTATAGTTTCATAAGCTGTATTTGACTCAATAGCATGTTCACTTCCAGTATGGATAATAATAGGCAAATCATAAGATTTTATTTTTTGAAAATATGGTAAATATTTTTTATCATTTATATCTATATCCCAAAAGTTTTGTAAAAACTTTGCCCCTTTAAATCCTTGAGCTACATACTTATCTATTAAATCTAAGGCATCTTTTCTATTTGGATTTATAGAGAAAAATGGAATTATAAGATTAGGGTTATTTTTATAAACTTCATATACATCTTCATTTGAAGAACAAACTGTTTTATCTTTAAAAAGTTCATTTCCGTTTTTATCAACTTTAGCATCAACAGGAAGTAAAACAGACTTTTTTACATATTGTGAAGTTGAGATATTATTTATAAAACTTTTTACATAAGCTTCATATTTTTTTTCTATTAATTCATTTTTATCAACACCAAGTTTTTTAGCAAAAAGACTAAGTGCAACTTTGTCATAAACTCTAGAAAAGTCAACTTCAGGGTTTAATAAATGTGCATGAAAATCTATAGTATTCATCAAACCTCTTTATTTTCTAGTAAGGAGTCTAGCTCTTTACTTATTTTAAAAGTATATTATATAATCTTTTAAATATATATGATAATATAAAAACTACTTTAGGGGTTAAGTTTTATATGGAAGAAAAAAATATAATTATATTTGATGGTGTTTGTAACTTTTGTAATGGTGCTGTTAATTTTATTATTAAAAGAGATTTAAATAAAAACTTTTTATTTACACCAATGCAATCACAACTATCTAAAGAGTTAATAAAAACCCATAATATAAATATAAAAGAAGATACTATTTTTCTTATAAAAGAAAATAAATATCTATATAAATCTTCTGCTATATTTGAAATAACTAAAGGCTTAAGTGGCTATTGGTATTTATTTAATATATTCAAAGTATTACCTTTATTTTTTAGAGATTTTTATATATGATTTAATTGCAAAAAAATCGTTATAAAATATTTGGGAAAAAACGTATTCTTGTATGATTCCTACTGATGATGTAAAAAGATATCTAGTCTGTATGATTAAAATTTAAAGTAAAAACTATACTTTTATTGTGTTCTGAGTTTAGAAATATTTTAATATTATATATATAAAAGTTATAAAATATTTCTAAAGTACTTATAAAATAATTATAGAATTTTAAAATATATTTTTATTTTTATCTTTAATTCAACATATTACTTAAAGACAAAAAGTCAATATTTATAGGCTTAAACAGCACTTTTCACAATCTATACAAGTTTAATAAAAAAAGGTAAAATCATTTTCTATTTATAATATAATCAAATAAATAGTTACAAAATTAATCAAATTTCTTGTATAATTTTATAAATGAATGAGTATTCATTCATAAATAAACATAAAAGGAAAAACTATGAACACTAAAGTAAAGTTCTTATTACCAATCTTAGTGGCTATCATTGTTGCATTATTACCAACCCCTGAGGGTTTGACTCTTAATGCTCACTTATTTTTTGCTGTATTTTTAGGGGTAATCGTAGGTTTAATTTTAGAACCTATTCCTGCAGCTTTAATAGGTCTTACAGGGGTTGCTTTTTCTGCAACGTTTGGTTTAGTTGGAGAAACGGCAAAAGCTAGTCGTGATTGGGCATTAAGCGGCTTTTCAAATGGTGTTATCTGGTTAATTTTTGCAGCATTTATGTTTGCACTTGGTTATAAAAAAAGTGGTCTTGGAAAAAGAATAGCTCTTTTATTAGTAAAAGCACTTGGTAAAACTTCATTAGGGCTTGGATATGCAGTAGCTTTTTCAGATGGTATTCTAGCACCTTTTATGCCTTCAAATACAGCTCGTAGTGCAGGTACAATATTTCCTATAGCTATTAATATTCCTCAAATGTTTAATTCAACTCCTGATAATGAGCCTAGAAAACTAGGAGCTTATATATCTTGGGTAGCAATAGCAGCAACTTGTGTTACAAGTTCTATGTTCTTAACTGCACTTGCTCCAAACCTTTTAGCTGTATCATTAGTAGAAAAAAGTACAGGAATGGTAATTGAGTGGGGACAATGGTTTGGAACTCTAGCTGTTATAATGATACCTTTATTTTTACTTGTTCCATTTTTAGCATATATTGTTTATCCACCTGAACAAAAACAATCTCCAGAAGCTCCAGCTTGGGCAGCAAAACAACTTGAAGAGATGGGTTCAATTACAAAAAATGAATTATTGATGTTAGGACTTGGAATATTAGCTCTTGTTATGTGGATTTTTGGTTCTCAAATAGGTGTAAATGGTACAACAGCAGCATTAGCAGTTTTATCTCTTTTAGTTTTAACAAATGTTATTACTTGGGAAGATGTTATTACAAATAAGGGTGCTTTTAATGTATTTATCTGGTTTGCTACTTTAGTTGCAATGGCCAGTGGATTAAAAAAAGTTGGTTTTTTAAAATGGGCAGCAGGATTGATTTCAAGTGGTTTAGTTGGATTTGACCCTGTAATGATTGCAATAAGTTTAGTGATTTTATTTTTCTTATTTCACTATTTCTTTGCAAGTGTTACAGCACACACAGTTGCACTTTTACCATTATTTTTAGGTGTTGCTATGAATCTTTTACCTTCAGATATGATTCAACCTTTAGCATTATTACTTGTAGGTTCATTAGGACTTATGGGAATTATCACACCTTATGCAACAGGACCATCACCAATTTGGTATGGTGCAGGCTATATTAATCAAGCTACATGGTGGAGATTAGGATTTGTTTTTGGTGCTATTTACTTAGGAGCATTGGTGATATTAGGATTTGTAATTCTTTAAATTTAATGATACTATTTCCTAAAATATATATTTTAGGAAATAAAAAACAAATGAGAGAATCTTTTAAAAGTAAAATCATTGAGATTTGTAATCAAAAAATCAAAACAAAAGGTCCTAATGTAGGATTATCATTTTATGCATTTTTTGCAAATAAAAATGATAATCCCGAACTACTGATGGAAGTAGCTACATGGTGGATATTAACAAATAAACTAAACCACTTTGAAAAAGCTATAAAAATAAAACAAATGATAGAAGAAAAGTAAATAACTCTTCTATCATTTAACTCTTTTTACTTACCAAAAATATTAAAGATAATTTTATTGATTGGTATCAATATTTACATTTTTTTATTTAGCTATAATCTCACTTATTTAACACAAGGGCTATTATGATATATATTTTAATTAAACTTATTCATATCTTTTCAGTATTTATTTATGGTGGATTTTTATTTACTGACAATCTTTTCTTATCAAAAATGAAAAATGATTTAGAAAAAGAGGAACATGCAAAAATACGTGAATATTTTATGAAATACGTAAGATTAGTAGTTCCAAAAGCTTTAGTTGTTGCAGTTGTAAGTGGTATATACTTATTTTTTGTAAACTTTGGAACAATAGAAGAAACAGGACTTACTAACTTTCAAATAATTTTAGGAATCAAAGGTTTCTTAGGGCTTTGGTTAGGTCTTCGTGGGGTATTACAAGTATTTTTTGGAATACAACCACTTGTATTTAAAAGTCACTTAGTTCCTTTTATTTTAGTGATAATAATTATATTTTTATCTCAACTTATGTTTACTATTTAATAAGGAAACTAGATGAAAAAAATTTTAATAATTATCTATTTATCACTAAGCCTTTTTGCAACAGAAAAAAAAGATATAACTAATTTATCTCAAGAGATAAAAACTTTACTTTCTCAAGAGATGGTCTTTATTCAAAAAGCTATGAAAGATATATTTTCTAATATTATTGCAGGAGAATATGAAAGTATTTCTAAAACGGCAACAACTATAGAAAATAGTTTTATTTTAAAAAAGAAACTTACAGTTGCACAAAGAAAAGAGTTACAAAGTAAAGTTCCAAAAGCATTTTTAACTTTAGATAAAAACTTCCATGAAACTGCTGGAAAGTTAGCTAATGCAGCTGAATTTGAGGATAAAAAAGAGGTAAATCTTTATTTTTCACAAATGACACAATCATGTGTAAAATGTCATTCTAGTTTTGCTAAAAATAGATTTCCAAAATTTCAAGAGTAGATATATTAAACAACTTTAAAATATTAAGTTTAGTAAACCTCCTATTTAGTTATAATTAAATAAGAAAAATTAATAAAAAGATAATTATGTTTATACCTACAACAAAAGAAGAATGTAAAAAATTAAATTGGGATCAATTAGATATCATACTTATAAGTGGTGATACTTATATAGATAGCCCTTATAGTGGTATGTCTATCATTGGTCAATTATTACTTCAACAAGGTTACAAAGTTGGAATCATAGCTCAACCAGATTATGAAACTCCTGATGATATAACAAGACTAGGTGAGCCAAAACTTTTTTGGGGAGTTAGTTCTGGATTAGTTGATAGTATGGTTGCAAACTACACAGCTTTGAAAAAATTTAGAAACTCAGATGATTTTACCCCTGGAGAAAAAAATAATAAACGACCAGATAGAGCAACACTTGTTTATAGTAATCTAATTAGAAGATACTTTAAAAATACAGCCCCTATAGTTTTAGGTGGTATAGAAGCAAGTTTAAGAAGAACTGCACATTATGATTTTTGGTCAAATAAAGTACGAGGTTCAATACTTTTTGATGCAAAAGCTGACTATTTAATCTATGGTATGGGTGAAAAAACTGTCATTGAATTAGCTAATGCTTTAAGAGATAAAACTTCAACAGAACAAATAAGAGGAATTTGTTATATTAGTAAAGAAACTAAAGAAAACTTTATAGAGATACCATCTTTAAAAGATTGTCAAGATAAAAATGATAAAACAAAATTTATAAAAATGTTTCACATCTTTTATGAAAATAATGACCCTATTACTTCAAAAGGCTTAGTACAAGAACATAATGGACGATACCTAATACAAAATCCTCCACAATTTTATATGGATGAAACAGAGATAGATAATGTTTATGATTTAGATTATGAAAGAGATGTTCATCCATACTATGCAAAAGATGGAAAAGTAAAAGCTATGGAAACTATTAGATTTTCTGTTACTACTCATCATGGTTGTTATGGAGAGTGTAACTTTTGTGCTATATCAGTTCATCAAGGCAGAACCATAAGAAGTAGAAGTGAAGATTCTATTTTAAAAGAGGTAAAAGATTTTACTAAAAATCCAAAATTTAAAGGTACTATATCTGATGTAGGTGGTGCTACAGCAAATATGTATGGATATGAATGTGATAAAAAACTAGACAAAGGTGTATGTGATGATAGAAGATGTACAGGCTTTAGAATGTTTAATCCAAACAATAGAAAAAAAGAGTGGGATAATTATAAAATTTGTAATGTATTAAAACCAAATCATCAAAGAAATATACAACTATTAAAAAATATACGCCAACTTCCCGGAGTAAAAAAAGTATTTGTAAACTCTGGTATTAGATATGATCTGATAAATGAAGATAAAGAACATGGTGCAGAATATTTAAAAGAGATTGTATCACACCATGTAAGTGGTCAAATGAAAATAGCTCCTGAACATAGTGAAACTAAAGTATTAAAGTATATGGGGAAACCTGATAAAAAAGTATTGACAGATTTTAAATCTAGCTTTGAAAAATTAAATAAACAAAGTGGTAAAAAACAATTTTTAACATACTATATGATTGCAGCACATCCAGGAAGTACTCAAAAAGATATGGAAGATTTAAAATCATTTGCAAATGCGGATTTAAATTTAAATCCAGAACAAGTACAAGTTTTTACCCCTACTCCATCAACATATTCAACACTTATGTACTATACTGAACTAGATCCATGGACTATGGAAAAAATACACGTTGAAAAAGATCCTATAAAAAAACAAAGACAAAAGGATGTTGTTACAGCTAAAAATAGTTATAATAATTCAAGAAATTATAAAAGTAAAGGTTATACTAACTTACTAAAGTAGAAACTATACTAACTAAGGAAGCTAATGAATATTTTAAGATATATAATATTTATGCTTACCTTTGTATCTATGTTGTACTCAAATACCCAAAATCAAAAAGTATCTTTACAACTTTTATGGAAACATCAATTTGAATTTGCTGGTTTTTATATGGCAAAAGAGAAAGGCTTTTATGATGAAGTTGGACTTGATGTAGAGTTCAAAGAATTTGAATTTGGTACAAATATTGTATCTGATATAAAAAACAATAAAAGTACTTTTGGTATAGGCTATCCAAATATTATTTTAGATGAAACCCATGGTGCTAATATCGTTTTATTAAATGCTATATTTCAATCTTCTCCTCATGTACTAATAACATTAAAATCATCTAACATAAACTCAATCAAAGATTTTAAAAATAAAAAAGTGATGATTGAAAGTAATGCAATTAAAGCTGTACCTTTAATAAGTATGTTACAAGCAAATAATCTTTCTAAAGATGACTTAACATTTATAGATGAAACTTTTAACATTAAAGATTTAATAAATAAAAAAGTTGATATATATTCTGCTTATATATCAAATGAAGTGTATACTCTTGATAAAAAAAAGATAAAATATAATATTTTTAATCCTAAAGATTATGGTTTTGATTTTTATAATGATATATTATTTACTTCAAAACAGATGGTAAATAAAGATCCTCAAACTGTAAAAGCATTTCAAAAAGCTTCTATGAAAGGTTGGGAATATGCTTATAATAATATTCAAGAAACTATTTCTATAATATTAGAAAAGTACAATACTCAAAATAAAACAAGAGATGCATTAACTTATGAAGCAAAAAAATTAAAAGAACTCTCTTACTACAATACTTCAAAAATAGGAGACATAACAAAAAGTAAAGTTCAAAGAATATACGATATATATAATCTTTTAGGTCTTACTAAAAAACATATAAACTTAGATGAGTTACTCTTTGATTCTTATATAAATAAAATAAACCTAACAAAAGAGGAAAAAGAATTTCTTAAAAACAATAAAACAATAACTGTCCACAATGAACAAAATTGGCCACCTTTTAATTATAGTGAAAATAATATTCCACAAGGTTTTTCTATAGATTATATGAATCTATTAGCAAAAAAGTTAAATATAAATATAAAATATATCACAGGTCCTACTTGGGATGAATTTATAAATATGTCAAAAAATAAAGAAATAGATGTTTTATTAAATATTGTAGAATCAAAAGATAGATTAGGATTTTTAAACTTTACAACACCATATAAAAATATAAAACAATCTATATTTACAAACCTCGAAAATATAAACTCACTAGAAGATCTCAATGGTAAAGTACTTGCAACTATAAAAGGAGGTTTTAAAGAAGACTTCTTAAAAAAGAATTATCCAAATATAAAGATAAACTCCTACAATAATAGTACAGAGTGTTTATATTCTGTTATAGAAGGTAATAGTGATGCTTTAGTTGAGGATTTTGTAGTTGTAAACTATTTATTACAAAAACATAATTTAAGCATAAAGCATGTGAAGCTAAATATTGATGAAAGATTAAACTTTGATTTAAAAATAGGTATTGCAAAAGATAAACTTATATTAAAAAATATTATTCAAAAAGCCATGGATAATATAAAGCAAGAAGAGATAAATGAACTAAATAATAAATGGATTAGAATTAATAAAGTTGACCATAAAATTGATTTTACTAAAAAAGAACAAGAATATATTAAAAACAATGATATAACTATGTGTATAGATCCAAATTGGATGCCATTTGAAAAATATGACAATGGTGAATATATAGGAATTAGTGCTGACTATTTTAAAATATTTGAAAAAAATATAGGTAAGAAAATAAATTTAATTCCTACAAAAACTTGGGGCGAGTCATTAAATTTTATACAAAAAAGAAAATGTGATTTATTATCTTTGGTTTTAGAAACACCTAGCAGAAAAAAATATATAGACTTTACAACACCTTATTTATCTATTCCTCTTGTAATTGCTACAAAAATGGATGTTACTTTTATCAATAATATAAAATCATTAGAAAATAAAAAAGTAGGTATCACTAAAGGATACGCTTTTGTAGAAACATTTAAAAAGAAATATCCTTTTCTAGATATTATTGAAGTTGATAATATTGAAGATGGTTTAGAAAAAGTCAATAAAAATGAACTTTTTGGATATATTGGAACCTTAGCTAGTATTGGTTATATGTTTCAAAATAAATTTACAGGTGAACTTAAAATTGCAGGTAAGTTTGATGAAACTTGGGAATTTGGAGTAGGAGTTAGAAATGATAATAAAACTTTATTTAATATTGTAGAAAAAGCTGTAAACAGTATAACTCCAACACAAAAACAATCTATATTAAATAACTGGTTAGCTGTAAAATATGAGCAAAAAGTTGATTATAAATCTTTATGGCAATTTTTAGCAGTATTTTTAATCATCATAATATTTTTTGTTTATAGACAATATTTACTTAAAAAAGCAAACAAAGATTTAAAAATAGCAGTTGAGGAAAAAACAAAAGAACTATTAGAACTAAATAGAAATTTAGAGATAAAAATACAAAAAGCTATCCAAGAAAATAGTAATAAAGATAGAGTACTTTTTGCCCAATCAAAAATGGCTTCAATGGGTGAAATGATAGGAAATATTGCACATCAATGGAGACAACCACTTAGTATAATAAGTACAGTTGCTAGTGGTATACGACTAAAAATAGAGTGTGATATTTTTGATAAAAAAGAAGAATTAGAAAGCTTAGATATACTAGTTGACTCTACAAAATACTTATCAGATACAATAGATGATTTTAAAAACTTTTTAAATCCATCAAAAGAAAAATATAATTTTAATATAAAAGATATTATAGAAAAAAACTTCAATATGTTTGGTAAAGGATTTACTAATAATAATATTAAACTTATATCAAATACCCAAGATGTTTATGTATATGGAAATGCAAATGAACTTCTCCAAGTAATTATAAATATACTTACAATTCAAAAGATGCATTTAAAAATAATAAAGATATAAATAAATTTATTTTTATAAATTTAAAAAAAGATGATAAAAATATAACTCTAAGTTTCAAAGATAGTGCTGGTGGAATAAAAGATGATATACTTCCTAAAATATTTGACGCATATTTTACAACAAAACATCAAAACATGGGGACAGGTATAGGTCTTTATATGAGCTATCAAATTATCAAAAATAGTTATAATGGAGAGATAATGGCTTCAAACCAAACATATAATTATAATGATAAAGAATATACAGGTGCTATATTTAAAATTACAATACCTGTAAATTATAAAAATTAAACATACTTTCAATACAACTATAATAAAATAATGAAAATTTAATTTAGGACAATAAATGTTATATACATGTGGACATAAGATACCAGATAGTGATAGTATAATTGGTGCTATTGCAATGGCATATTTACAAGAGAAACTAGGGAAAGAAACTAAAGCAGTAAGACAAGGAGATATTAATCCTGAAACAGCTTATATATTAGAAAAATTTAACCTTGAAACTCCAGAGCTTAAAACTTCTTTTGCGGGATGTGATCTATTTATGGTTGACTATAACAACTATACTGAAGGTCCAGATGATTTAAAAGAGGCAAACTTAGTAGGTATTGCTGATCATCATAAATTAGGTGGATTAATGACTTCAGCTCCACTTGAAGTTTGGATAAGAGCTGTTGGTTGTTCAAATACAGTTATTAAAGAGATGTTTGATTATTATGAAATTGAGATTCCAAAAGATTTAGCTGGTGCTATGATGTGTGCAATACTAAGTGATACAGTTATATTTAAATCTCCTACATGTACAAAAATAGATACAAAAATCTGTAAAGAGTTAGCTTCTATTGCTGGTATTGAAGATTTTAAAGATATTGGTATGGAGATGTTTAAAGTAAAATCACAAGTTGATGGCGTTCCAACAAGAGATCTTGTAAAAAGAGATTTTAAAAACTTTGATATGCATGGAAATAAAGTTGGTATTGGTCAATTAGAAGTTGTAGATTTATCAATTTTTGATAATATAAAGGATGATTTAATAGCTGATATTGAAGCTTTAAGACAAGAAGATGGAAGTGATACAGTATTGCTACTATTAACAGATATAATGGCAATGGGATCACAAATCTTAGTTGCTACTGCATCACCTAACACTGTTGAAAAAGCGTGGGATGTTAAAATTGAAAATAATCAATTTTGGCTAAAAGGATGTTTAAGTAGAAAAAAACAAGTAGTGCCATTTTTAGAGCCTGCATTTAAATAAAAAGTAAAATTATGAAACCTTCAAATAGACAACTATACATAGATAAAGAAGCTATAGCAACACTTGCTATGGCTAGAGATGGTATATTAAACCCTGTTACAAGACTTATGAATGAACAAGAATCTAAAGAGGTAAATGAAACGGGACAATATAATGGTTCATTATTCCCTTTTTCATTTATACTAGCTCCATCAGGTAAAAGAAATGGAGAAGTTCTAAGAACTGCCAAGAAAGGTGAAGAGTTAACATTTATTTGTAATGGTATGCCTTGTGGAAGTATAATTGTTGATGAAGTTTTTAAAATAAATAAAGATGAAAGAGTTCAAAAAATATATGGAACTAATAATCCTGACCATTTAGGTGTAAAAGACACTTATAAAAGATTGGGAGAATTAGCTGTTTGTGGTGAATATACAGTTGATTTTGAAGATATTAGAAATAATATAAAAAAAACAAAAGAAACTATCAAAGAACTTGAAGCTAAAAATATAGCTTCTTTAATATTATCAGGGAAACCATTTCATAGAGTTCATGAACGACTTATAAGAACAACACTTGTAAAATGTGACCTTCTTATAATATTTGTACATAAACCATATCATGATGATGGGGAACTTACATATAAAGTTAGATATGAAACTCTAAAGTATTTTATAGATAATTTTGTACCAAAAGATAGAGTTTTACTTCTTCCTTTAGAAAATACCTATATATTTGGTGGATTAAATGAACTTACACTAAATACTATTGTTTCTAAAAACTATGGTGCTACTAGTTTAATAATTGGTCAAAACCATGGTGGTCTTGGTGCATACTGGGAAGAAAATAAACTTGTTTCGATAGTTGATACACTAGAAAGTATAAATATAAAAATAGAGATAATGAGTGAATTTGTTTATTGTGATAAATGTACAACATTAGTAAGTACAAATGCTTGTCCTCATGGTAGTCATCATCATGTAAAATATCACAATGAATCTATCATGGAACTATTTAGATTGGGTATGATACCACCTGCAATTTTGATGAGAAAAGAGATATCTTCTATTATATTAAGTGAGTTATATCCATCAAGAAAAGGTGCTTTACGAAAAATACATCAAAACTTATCTACTTCATCAGGTGTTATAGATGAATTTAAATCTAAAGATTTTTATGATGGATTAATGCACCTTTATCAAACATCTTCACTAACATAAAATTTTTAATTCGTGGAGTCATTACCACTATTTAAAAATAAAAAAGAAAGAGTTTATTTTTTATTAATAATACTCTTTCTTTTTTTATTTAATATATCAATACTATATAACAACTATAAATCTTTTAAACAAGATGAAATAATAGAAACAAAAGCTACTATTTTAAATATATACAATAAAGATAAATACAATATCCTAAAACTAAAATCCAATAATTTTACTTTTTTCACCTCTATAGATAAGCAAAGTACCTATAAAAAGCTACAAAATATAAATATCTATATAGTTACTAAAGATATTAACTTTTATGATTACTTAAAAGGCTTTTATACAAAAAGTTTTAATATAAATATAATAGAAAATATTCCATTGCTTAAAAACAATATAAATAATTTCATATATTCACAACATATAAATGATGATATATCTTCTCTTTATTCTGCTTTGTTCTTAGCAATAAATGTAAATGAACAAATAAGACAACTATGTTCAAACTTTGGAATATCTCACCTTGTAGCTATCTCAGGTTTTCACTTAGGAGTTATAAGTTTTGTACTTTATTTTTTAATTAGTTTATTATATTCACCAATTCATCAAAAATATTTTCCATATAGAAATAAAAGGTTTGATTTACTTATTGTTATTTCTATAATATTATTTAGTTATTTACTCTTTGTTGATTTAGTTCCCTCTTTACTTAGAAGTTTTGTGATGTTTATATTTGGACTATTTTTATTAAGAAACAATATAAAAATATTATCTTTTGAAACATTACTTATAATAGTTCTGATAATTATTGCCCTATTTCCAAAACTTTTATTTTCTATTTCTCTTTGGTTTAGTGTAGCTGGTGTATTTTACATATATCTTTTTTTACACTACTTTAAAAATTTAAATAAATACTTCCAATTTATACTATTTAACTTTTGGATATATTTTGCTATGAACCCTATTGTTCATTATTTCTTTGGAACAACATCTTTAGAGCAATTATATTCACCTATAATTACACTTATTTTTACTTTATTTTATCCACTAGCTGCTGCTTTACATATTTTAAATATAGGAAATTTACTTGATAGTCTTTTGGAGTTGTTATTAAGTTATGAAGTACAAACAAAAGAGGTTTTTACACCTCTTTGGCTTTTTATATCATATATAATTATTAGTTTGTTTTCTATTTTTTCTAAAAAAGCTTTTGTAGTTTTAAATATACTATTTTTATTATTTGGATTATACTTATTTATTTAAGCTAAAGCTTTATCTATAGTATATTTCATATCTTCATCAAGATCAGTCATACTACTTCTCATCCATTGTAAATATCCTGAATCTTCTCTTGCTACATCAAGTATATCTTTACCTTTATATTTACCAAATCTAAAAGTTTTTATCATCACAGGAGTTCTTGTAAGTTCTGCTAGTTTTTCCATAGGCGAATAATCTGGATAAACCTCTGCACACTTTACAACTAATTTTCGTAAAAATAGTTTCATAACAAGTACATCACCAATAGCATCATGTGCTTTAATAACTATATTTAAATCATTTGCTTCTTGCTCTTCTGTTTTATATAATTCAAGTGCATATCTAAGATATTGTAATCTATGATATGGTAAGTCATTATATAAATGTTTTGCACATCTTAATGTATCTATTAAAGTATATTGATTAACAAAACCTTCTTTTTCAAGCATACCTAGATCAAAATTTATATTATGAGCTATTAAATAGTTTGATTGATTATTTAATTCTAAAATTTTATTGTAAAAATTTGTTTGAGCAAAAGGACTTTTACCTTCTATTAAATCAGGTGTAATATTATGTACTTCCATAGCTTCAAGTTTTATAGGAACAGGACAAGAACATAACTCATCAAAACATTCAATATCAGTTTTACTATTTATAATCATACCACCAATTTGAATAATTCTATCCTCTTGTGAAGCACCTGTTGTTTCTGTATCAAAAAGTATATATTTAGACATTAGTTTCCTTAAAAGATATCTGGGATATCTGCATTTATATCATGTTGTGGTGGTGTTTGGTTTTGTGGTTTTTGTTGCTGTTGTTGAGCATCAAGAGGTTGCATACCCTCTGGTATATCTATATTTGTATCAACTGAAGAATCAGCAACTGACTCAAAAGCAGTTACCACAGGAGCTGCACCAAATGGTTCTTCTTTATCTACAAACTTTGTAAGCTCTTTATGAAAGTCAAGTTTAACCGTACCAATAGAACCATTTCTTTGTTTACCTACAATTATTTCAGCCTCTTCAATAGGTTTATCAATAAAAGCACTTTTATAAGGAGGATTTTCCCCTTTATCTAAAGACTCTTTTTCTTTTCTTTGTTCATCTCTTTCTTTATATATATCATCTCTATATACAAACATAATAATATCAGCATCTTGCTCAATAGCTCCAGACTCTCTAATATCACTAAGCATAGGTCTTTTATCAGGTCTAGCTTCAAGTCCCCTGTTTAACTGAGAAAGAGCAACAATAGGTATTTCCATTTCTCTTGCAAGAAGTTTTAATCCCCTACTTATCTCATCAACTGTAAGTCTTCTATCATTTCCACCTGTTCCACTCATAAGTTGTAAATAATCCACAATAATTATCTTGATATTATTTTCAGGATTTTGAGCAATTTTTCTGGCTCTTGCTCGAAGTTGATTAATATTTACACTTCCACCATCATCAACAAAAAGCTTTTTATTACTTAAATCTTGAAATGCAGACTCAACTTGCTTTGCTTGTGCAGGATTTAACTCCCCTTTTCTTACATTTTGAAGAGGGATACCTGTCTTTGCACTAATAAGCCTAATCATTAGTTGTGTTTCTGGCATCTCTAGGGAGAAGAATATAACACCATCTCCTCTTTCTAGATTTTGTAATGTTGTATTAAGAACTATAGAAGTTTTACCCATAGCTGGACGTGCTGCGATAATTACTAAATCACCTGCATTAAACCCTGTAGTTTTTTTGTCAAGTGCTATAAATCCTGTAGTTTGACCAGTAAGATAACTAGTACCTTTTTCTTGCATTTTTCTAATATGTTCACGAGTATTATCTATAACTGTTTGCATATTTTTTAGTTCACTACTAGCACTATCCATAGAGATGCTATATAGTTGATTTTGTACTTTATCAACTGCAATTTGTGCAGATATATTATCTTCAACTGTTAGTTTTTTTTATATCTGTAGCTAAAGTTGCTAGTTCTCTTTTAATAGAACCATCTTTTATCTCTCTTACATAAGACATAGTATTTGATATAGGATTTGCAGAAAGTATCTCAACTAATATTGAGTCACTTACTTCTTTATTATCAACTCTTTTTCTTATGAAGTCTTCATCAATAGGCATATCTTCATGGTTTAAAGCTTCCATAACTTCAAATACTTTTTGATGAGCAGGTAAATAAAAATCTCGTGGTTTTAATACACCTAATATATCTTCAATAATCTCATGATCATATAGTATAGAACTTAAAACAGCTCTTTCAATATTTAATGCATAAATATTATCCATATATTACCGTATCCTTATTTTTAATAGAAAAGTATTTTATCTAAATGAGGCTGAAAATGTTGTTTTTTAATAAGAGTTCAATTTTATATTTTGGGTTTGAGTAACTGTACTATTTTGAATATAATCATTTTGTATTTTTTGAAGTTCATAATAAACTTCTATAGAATTATCATCTACAAATAACTTTCCTACTGATATTAAAACTAATGAAAGGATAATAAAAGAGATAATTACTTCAAATAATGTAAAACTTTTTTTATACACTATATATATTTATTCCATTTAATAAAGGTGTTTGATATGAGTTTTTTTACAAATTCTTTAGAGAGTATGGTGTCATTTAGGTGGTCTGAAACGATTTTAAACAAAAAAATATCTTTTTTATCTAATTTTTTGTTACAAATATTTTCAAAATATTTCCCCTCCATATCATAAAGCAATTTTACATTTTCTTCTTTAGTTTGTGGTATATCTACAGTTTTTAATTCCATAAAATTTATATCATCTAAATTTTTATTTGTACAAAAAAGTTCCCCTATATCAACTAAGGCATCACTACAACCAGCAACTCCTATATTTATAGCACGAGAGACGCTAAAGCTAGTAAATACGTACTCTAAAGAGCTTTTTGTATTTACCTGTCCTACTCCACCAATACAAACAATTAAACTTTTATTTGAATATATTTTTGGATTAGAATTAGTCTTTTTTAACTTGAATTTTTCTATTATAAATTGGGCTTCACTTTGTAATGCAGTGTATATAAGTGTCATAAGAAAGTATAACTACTATGTACTTATATATTCTTAAATTAAGAAAAACTTATATTTGTGACGGCTTTGTGACATAAAATGTGACGCAAACTGTGACAGGAATACTTTATAATTTATACAAAGGAGTATATTATGGATCTTTTATATAATGCATCGGTTTGGTTAGCGTATAATCCTTATACAAATTTAATACTTACAGGATTAGCGGTTTTTAGTGTTCTCTCATACAAGATTCTTTATTATAAACTATAAGTTTATATACAATCTTTACACTTCCCATTAACAATTACGTTGTTTACTTCATACCCCTCTAGGTTAATATCTAGTTGGGGAACACATTCCATTTTATTACATACTATACATACAAAATGAGCATGTGGTTTTTGTTTTAATTCAAAATATCTTTTTTTATCATTTGATTCAAAAGAATTCAATAAGCCCTCTTTTTCAAAAAGAGAAATATTTCTATAAAAAGTAGCTTTATCCATAGATATATGTTGTTTTATATCTTCATAACTTAAAGGTTGTTTTGCTTTTTTTAATATATCAATAAGACTAACTCTTGCATTTGTTAGTTTTATATTTTTTGCTTTTAATTATACTATCTATACTCATAAATATATTATATCAAATTTATCTTTATGCAACTAAGTTGCATTTAAGAACTTATAATATAAACTTCCAAATAAAAATGCGACTTAGTCGCAAATAAAAAGGAGTGAATATATTGAAAAAGATTTTTTTTGGGTAGTTTAATATCCTTATCTTTATTAAACGCAAATAGTGATATTAGTCTATTTAGTGGTTTAAAAGATTATAAAAACTCAAAAACAAAAGTTGATGGTAAAGTTTATAAAGTAGGTACCTCTCACACTTATAATAGTTCAAAAGTATCTTTTAATTATTCAAAAGATAGTGTAAATAGAGAACATTTTATGACAAAAAGAAGTATTGAACAATTAAATGTAAAGAAATACAATTTAAATTACAACTATAATATCAATGATAAATTAACTTTAAAAACAAACTATATAAAAATCATTGATAATTTAGCACCAACAGATCAAGGAAAAGTTTATGGTATTGGATTAAACTATAAATTATCCAAAAGTTTTGATATAGACAGTAAATATTATAGAAGTGACTATGAAAACTTTAATGTAAACCAGTTTGATTTAAAACTAAGCAAAAAGATAAAATTAAAAGATTTTAAATCAAAAATTTCAATTATTACAAAAAAAATAGCTATAGATGGAGACAAATATGGCCAGTATACATTGAAAGATAAAAGCTATTTTACTACAGGAGTAAATTTTTCTACTAACTATCATGGTTATGTAGGTAGTGTTGGTACATTTTTTGGTAAAAGATTATTTAGTGTTTTAAATGAAGGGCAAGTTGTTCAACATCATGCTATGGAACAGGAAAAAACCCATATAATAAGTTTTGGAAGAAAATTTAAAAGTTTTGATATAATTGCGAAATACACTTATCAAAAAGGAAATGAACTTCCTGAAAATCAAAATAATGTAGATACAAAAATCACATCATTGATGTTAAAATATAAATTCTAATAAAGGAAAATTATGAAAAAAATATTACTAATAGCAATTTTTGCTTTTAATACATTTGTTTATGCAAATGTAAATGCAGTGGTAAGTATATTACCTCAAAAAACATTTCTGGAAGCTATCGGAGGAGATAAAGTTAATGTAAGTTTAATGGTAAAACCAGGTAACTCTCCACACTCTTATGAACCAAAACCTTCACAAATGAAAGATATATCTAAAGCTGACATATATTTTTCAATAGGAGTTGAATTTGAAAAAAATTGGCTTCCAAAGTTTGCAAATCAAAATAAAAAAATGAAAATTGTTAATATTGCAAAAGGAATTAAAAAAATTCCTATGGAAGAGCATTCACATGAACATGAAGAACATAAAGATGAACATCATGAGCATGATGAGCACAAAGACGAACATCACGACCATGATAAACACAAAGATGAGCATCATGAACACGATGAGCACTCAAAAGAAGATAACCATGGAACAAAAGATCCTCATGTATGGACTAGCCCAAGTAATGTAAAACTTATAGCTAAAAACATTTATAAATATCTTGTAAAAATAGATAAAGTAAACCAAAGCTATTATAAAACAAATCTAGATAAATTCTTAAAACAAATCAATCAAACAGATAAAGAGATAAAACAGATTTTATCAAATACCCCTAAAGAAGCAAGATTTATGGTATTTCATCCAGCTTGGGGATATTTTGCTAAAGAGTATAATTTAACACAAATTGCAATTGAATCAGGTGGTAAAAACCCTAAACCAAAATATATAATGCACCTAATTGATGAAGCAAAAGAGGAAAATGTAAAAGCAATTTTCACTGCACCAGAATTTAGTGATAAAGTTGCAAGTCAAATTGCAAAAGAAGTAGGAGTTCCTGTAATAAAAGTAAGTCCTCTTAATCCAAATTGGTCAAAGAACTTAATAAATTTAGCAAAAGCTATAGCTAACAAATAATAGTAAGGGTTGTTAATTTTTAACAACCCTATATAATTATTCTAAATTATCTCCTTTAAAAGTTTTCTCTAATTTCAATTAAACCATATTTATAATATAGATAATTATATTTGATTCACATATATCACACTTTGTTTACTAAATGCGACTAAGTTGCATTTAATAAAAATAGTTATAGTATTTTAAATTGATAATAAGTATCAATAATAAATACTAACAAGGAAAATAGATGAAAAAAGTATTCGTAGCATTTGTTTTATTTTTTGCAGTTTCTAACATTTTTGCAAAAGTAAATATAATAGTAAGTATAGCACCACAAAAAGCCTATGTAGATGAAATTGGTGGAGATTTAGTAAATACAACTTTATTAGTTCCAATAGGATCAAACCCTAATTTTTATGAACCTAAATCAATTCAAATGCAAGCAATTTCAAAAGCAGATGTTTATTTTACAATTGGTGGACACTTTGAAAAAGCATGGCTTCCAAGAATTAAAAATCAAAATATTAAAATGAAAATATTTGATTGCTCTACAGGGATAAAAAGAATCCCAATGGAACCTTATAAAAAATATTCAAATAAAAAAACACCTTCAAAAGATTTACATGTATGGACTACTCCAAATCAAATTGCCCATATAGGTAAAAACATCTATGAAACTCTTATAAAACATGACCCTATTAATAAAGAATATTATAAAAAGAACTATGAAGCATTTGTAGAAAAAGCTAAAAAAACAGATAAAAAAATAAAAGAGATTTTAAATAATATACCATCAGAATCAAAATTTATGGTTTTTCATCCAGCATGGGGATATTTTGCAAAAGCGTATAACCTTGAACAAATGCCAATAGAGATTGAAGGGAAAGAACCAAAACCAAAAGTATTAACTGAGATTATTAAAAAAGCTAGAAAATATAAAATAAAAGCCATTCTAACACAACCTGAGTTTTCTAAAAAAGGTGCACAGCTTATTGCAAAGGAGCTAAATATAAAGGTAATTACAGTATCACCATTAAATCCAAAATGGTCGAAAAACCTTATAAATTTAGCAAATATAATAGCAAATAAAAATATAAAAAAAGGATAAAATATGATATTTTCAAAAGTTGCCAATTTACCTACAAGATATGGTAATTTTAAAATCAAAGCATATAAAGATGGTTGTCAAGAACATCTAGCAATAATTAGTACAGACTTTAAACAGTTAGAAGTTCCTAATCTACGAATCCATTCAGAATGTTTAACAGGTGATGCATTTGGTAGTTTAAAATGCGACTGTAATAACCAACTACACTTAGCTTTAGAATATATTTCAACACATGGTGGAATTATTATCTATCATAGACAAGAAGGCAGAAATATTGGCCTTGTAAATAAAGTAAATGCTTACAATTTACAAGATAAAGGATTTAATACAATTGAAGCTAATAATAAACTTGGCTTTGATGATGATGAAAGAGATTATAGCTCAGTTGCTTTTATATTAAAAGACTTATCAATTAAAAAAATAAACCTTATTACCAATAATCCTGAAAAGATAAAATTTGTAGAATCTTGTGGGATAGAAATCGTTAAAAGAATAAAAGCAATTACACCAATAAATGAATATAATGAAAACTATCTAAAAACAAAACAAGAAGAGATGGGTCATCTATTTTAACATGAGGAATTTATTATGCTAAGACAAAAATATATAGAAACACTAGAGCAACAACTAAAAAAAAGAAAACAACAGCTCCTTTTAGAAACTACATCTAGTAAAGAGCTACTTGAAGGACTTATGGATGAAGAAGCTAACGATGAGTTAGACTATGCAGAAATTTCTTCAGATAGTTATAATATAAGTATACTTAGAAATAAACAAATAGAAGAGTTGAATGAAATCAATATTGCACTAAAAAAAATAGAAAACAAAACCTATGGAATATGTGAAATGTGCGATGATAAAATTGAAGTACAAAGACTAAAAGCAAAGCCTCATGCTAGGTTTTGTGTTGAGTGTAGACCAATTTATGAACAAAGTTTATTAAATTAACTTTATTTGTATTTTAAAATTTTCTATAAAAAAAGCTGACATAAAATTATGTCAGTCTTTTTTGTTATAAATAATCTGATTTTATAACCATCATTTTTTCATTACACATCTCTTCCATTGAATGAGGAATTCCACCCATACCAAGTCCAGAAGTTTTAGCTCCACCAAATGGCATCCAATCAACTCTAAATGCAGTATGATCATTTACCATAACAGTTGTAGCATTTAATCTTTTTACAGATTTTAAAGCATTGTCAATATTTTTTGTAAACACAGCTGCTTGAAAAGATACATCCAAAGCATTTGCTCTATTTATAGCTTCATCTAAAGTTTTATATGAATAGATACAAACAACTGGACCAAATACCTCTTTAGTTGAAACAAGTGCATCATCACTTGGATTTAAAATAACTGTTGGGGAGAAAGTTGATGGTGAAATTTTATTTCCACCAGTTAATATTTTCCCACCTTTATCTTTAGCTTCATTTACCCACTCTTCAACTCTATCAGCTTCCCAATTTGTAATAAGAGGCCCTACTTCAGTTTTTGGGTCTAGTTGATCTCCAACTATAAGTTTTGAAGCATATGAACTTAGTTTATCTGCAACTTCTTGACAAATATCTTCATGTACATATACTCTTTGAACAGACACACAAACTTGTCCAGCATGGTAAAAACCACCTTTTCCAATAGAAGGTATTAAATCTTCAATATCAGCATCAGCTTCAACAATAACAGGTGCTACTCCACCATGCTCTAATGCTACTCTAGTTCCTGGAGATACCTTTGAGTTTAGATACCAACCAACCTCTCCTGACCCAATAAATGTTAAAAAAGCAGTTTTTGGACTCGTTGCTAAAAGTTCACCAGCTTTTCTATCACAAACAACAGCTTGTGCCCAACCTTTTGGAAGACCAGCTTGTTCTAAAACTTCAACTAATTTTACAGCACTCATAGGAGTTGAAGTTGCTGGTTTAATTATAACCGGACAACCAACAGCAAGTGCAGGTATTATTTGATGAACTGCAAGATTAAATGGATGATTAAATGCTGAAATTGCAGCAACTACACCAATAGGTTCTTTCATAGTATAAGCTATTCTATTTGCACTTGAAGCAGTGTGTCCCATAGCTATTTCTTTACCTTCATGTACACTTAAATGTTCAATAGCAATTTTGATACCATTTATAGCTCTTTGAACTTCAACCTTAGAATCCATATATGGTTTTCCACCCTCACTTGCACAAAGATTTGTAAAACCTTCTATATCAGATGATATAATCTCCATAGTTTTTTCTAATATTTCAACTCTTTTATGTTTTGGTATCCAGTTATCAACATCTAAAAACTTTTCATGTGCTAAATCTATAGCAGCTTCTACCTCTTCGTAAGTACTAAATAAAACTTCCCCAACAACTTCATCATTAAATGGTGATGTTACTTCTTTTTTACTCATAATTATCCTTTTAAATTAAACATTGTTTTTTTGCTAATAATTCATTTAGTATTGTATGATTCAATGAATAATCAACAGCTAAATCAATTAGATGAACACCTTTAGAATTTACACATTTTTCTAAAGTAGTTGCAAACTCTTCATCAGATTTTGGTTCATATCCATGAGCTCCATAACTCTCTGCATATTTCGTGAAATTTGGATTACCAAGGTCTAAACCAAAGTTTTTAAATCCCATACCTGCTTGCTTCCACTTTATCATTCCATAGGCATTGTCATTTAATATAATTATAGTTAAATCTAGATTTAATCTAACTGCTGTTTCAATCTCTTGTGAATTCATCATAAACCCACCATCTCCACAAACAGTAACAACTTTTTTATCTGGATTAACCATCTTTGCAGCAATAGCTGATGGAAGTCCAGCTCCCATTGTTGCTAATGCATTATCTAGTAATAATGTATTTGGTTGAGCACATCTATAGTTTCTTGCAAACCAAATTTTATATACTCCATTATCTAATGTTACTATATCTTGATCATCCAATGTTTGTCTAACAACTCGTACAACTCTTTGAGGTAACATTGGAAATTGTGTATTTCCGAAATATTTACTCAAATTTGTTTTAACTTCTACAACCATTCTTTTATAATATTCAAAGTCCCAATGCTCTTGAGGAGAAGTATTATTTGTAAGTGATTCCATACTTGAAGCAATATCTCCAACAACATCAAGTTGAGGGAAATAAGTATCATCAACTTCAGATGGGAAAAAATTAATATGTATAACTTTTGTAGAACTTGGGTGATTTTCCATAAAAAATGGTGGTTTTTCAATAACATCATGTCCAACATTTATAATCAAATCAGCTCTTTCAATAGCACAGTGTATAAAATCATCTTTTGAAAGTGCGGCAGTACTTAAACAAAGTTTATGATTTTCATCTATTACACCTTTACCCATTTGAGTTGAGAAAAATGGAATTCCAGTTTCATTTACAAAGTTTGTTAAAGCATCACCGATTCTAGTTCTATTAGCTCCAGCTCCTATTAATAAAAGAGGCCTTTTTGCTCTTTCTATCATCTTAACAGCATCTATAATAGAGCCTTTACTAGCATGAGGATATTTAAAGCTTTTAACAGGATACAAATTATACTCAACCTCTTCAGCAGCAATATCTTCAGGTAATTCAAGATGAACAGCCCCTGGTCTTTCATTTGTAGCTATTTTAAAAGATTCTCTTATAACTGAAGGGATATTATTTCCATTTACTATTTGTTTTGCATATTTTGTCATAGGTTTCATCATATTTACAATATCAATAATCTGAAATCTACCCTGCTTTGATTTTTTTATTGGTTTTTGTCCAGTAATCATAAGCATTGGCATACCACCAAGTTGTGCATAAGCTGCACTTGTTGCAAAGTTTGTAGCTCCAGGTCCTAAAGTTGCTAAACAAACACCAACTTTTCCTGTAAGTCTTCCATAAGTTGCTGCCATAAAACCTGCTGCTTGTTCATGTCTAGTCAAAATCAACTTTATATCTGAATTTCTAAGAGATTCTAATAAATCTAAATTCTCTTCACCAGGTATACCAAAGATATACTCAACTTCTTCATTTTCTAAAGCTCTTACAAATAAATCACTTGCTTTCATATTATCACTCCAATAGTTTTATATATTTAAATATATTAGTGAAAATTTAATTAAACTAAAATTGATTCTTAACTAAAATATTTCCCATTTGCAACTAAGTTGCAAATTTTTATAATCATTATGATAAAATCTTTTTAGAGTTTTAGGAGTAATATGTCTGTTATAAATATTCAGAATCTATCTTTTGCATATTCAAAAGTAAATGTACTTGAAAATATTAACTTAGAAGTACAAAATAAAGATTTTTTAGCCATTATAGGGCCTAATGGTGGCGGTAAGTCAACATTACTTAAACTAATTCTTGGAATAAATACCATACAAATAGGTGATATAAAAATAGAAAACCAAGATAATATAAAAAAACTATCTTCTATTGGTTATGTACCGCAAAATACGAATATAAATACGAATTTTCCAATAAAAGTTATTGAAGTAGTTATGATGGGACATATAAAGAATCATCAAGAAAAGAGACAAAGTAAAAACCTCCTACATAAATATTTTAGTATAGGATATAATGAATTTGAAAAATCTTGTGCTCGAGAAGCTTTAAAACAAGTAGGGATGGAAGAGTTTGCTAATGAAAAAATAGGAAACCTTTCAGGAGGACAAAGACAAAGAGTGATGATTGCACGTGCACTTTGTGCCCACCCAAATATATTATTACTTGATGAACCAACTGCAAGTATAGATGTAAGTGGTCAAAAACAAATATATGATTTATTAAAAGAACTAAATAAAACCATAACTATAGTTGTAGTAAGCCATGATATATCTGTTATATTAGGTTATGCTTCTAAAGTTGCTCATGTAAATAAAACTATAAACTTTCATGATATCTCACATAAAAAAAACAATAAAGTAAATTCAAAAGATGAACACTTTTGTGAAGTTGAGATGTTAGATTTATTAGGTAGTTGTAAATGTTAGAAATATTATCTTATGAATTTATCCAAAATGCCATAATAGCAGGACTACTTGTAAGTTTTGCAAGTGGAATTATTGGTTCACTTATAGTTGTAAACCGTATGGTATTTCTTGCAGGTGGTATTGCCCATACCTCTTATGGAGGAATAGGACTTGCTATTTATTTTGGATTACCTATATTTTTAGGTACTTCACTTTTTGCTGTAGGGGCTGCTTTATTAATGGCATCTATAACTATTAATCAAAAAGATAAAATAGATACTTTTATTGGGCTTATATGGGCTGTTGGTATGGCTATTGGTATAATATTTATAGATTTAAGCCCTGGATATAATGTTGATTTGATGAGTTATCTTTTTGGTTCTATTTTAGCTGTAAGTAATACTGACTTATTATATATGTCCATACTTTTAGCCCTTATTGTTACAATTATAACTCTTTTTTATAGACAAATACTAGCAGTATCTTATGATAGTCAATATGCAAGTCTAAGAGGTATAAATGTAAAAGTTTTTTATACACTTATACTTGTACTTTCTGCTTTAACTATAGTTATTGCAATAAAAGTTGTCGGTCTTATTTTAGTTATAGCACTTTTAACTATTCCTATTTATATAGGGGAAAAATTATCTAACTCATTAGGAGTTATGATGTTTATCTCAGGTATAATATCTTCAGTATTTACACTTTTTGGTTTAATGTTATCTTATTTTTATGATATTACAAGTGGAGCTAGTATAATAATAGTAAGTGCATTATCATTGATCATATTTTTACTAGGAAATAAAATATTAAAAAAGTAATATACAGTTTATTTATACTTAGCTTTTTACAAAGCTACCTTTACTCTTGTTCTATATGTTCAGTAATGGTTCCAAAAGTTACTGTTGAAACTACTATTTACGCAAAAGAAGATAAAACAACATTTCATATAAAATGGAACTTTCAAAAAATATTTACACATGCTTTAACAATGTATGATACAAATGGAAATAATAAATTTGATAAAAATGAAAGAGAACTTATAGAAAAAAGCATAGTATCTTATGTAGATCCTATTAATTACTTAACAAATATAGAATATATTCATAAAGATAAAGAGTTTGAAGATTATTTTTTAGAAGATTTTAAACCTCATTTTTCAGAAATATCTTTTGATGAAGATATCATGAGCTATAGTTATAAGTTTGATGTTGACTTCGTTTTAAATAAGGACTATAAACTATTTTTAACTTATTATGATGGTGGTGGAAACTTTGATTTTATTATGAAAGATATCATTATAAAAGATTATAAAGGTTTTAAAGCTATCCAACCACAGCATACTAAAACTTATGTATATTTTTATGAAGATTATGAAAAACATATACCAAAACAAGAAAACAATGAAGAGAAAATAGAAGAAAATATTCCTGATATTTTACAAACAACTAAAGAAGAAAAAATAATTGAGCCAAAACCTATAGTAGTAGATAAAAAAGATAAAACTATAATGGATTTTTTAGCTAAACAACTAAACAATATAAAAGATGATTTACAAGATACATTAAAAGATATAAAAGAGAATAATTCTATTGGTTCATATTTTTGGTTATTATTGTTTTCTTTTATTTATGGTGTTTTACATGCTTTAGGTCCAGGTCATGGTAAAAGTTTAGTTAGTAGTTATTTTATAAGTGAAGAAAAGTCATATGCGAAAGCATTAAGTATCTCTGCACTAATAGGTGTAGTACATACTTTTTCAGCTTTTTTTGTAACTTTAGTTATATATTATTCTCTTGGATTAATATTTAACTCAACACTTATAAATATTGAACAAACTGCTATTAAAATAAGTGCTATTATAATTATTGCTATTGCGCTTTATTTAATATATAAAAAAATTCCTAAAAAAGAAGCTACTTATATATTTCAAAAAGCACAACAAAAAGCTCTATTAACAACTCAACAACATAATCATAAAGAAAGTTTAAGTTGTAGTTGTAGTGCTTGTAAAACAACAAGTACTGATTTAGGAGTTGTTGTAGCGGCTGGTATTATTCCTTGTCCAGGAACTGTAACAATATTTATTTTTACTATTAGTTTAGGTATATATTTTGTTGGTTTTTTAAGTGCTATTTTTATGAGCTTAGGGATGAGTTTAATCATATTTATAACTGCATTAATAAGTGTAAAATTACGAAAATCATCAGCTCAAAACAAAACTATAACCAAATTATTTGAATATGGTAGTTTAGTATTTATATTGTTACTTGGTGTTATATTACTAATCATAGCCTAACAATTATTTATTGCTTTCATAGATAAGTAAGTAATTATTTGGCTATAATGTTAAGTAGTAACTTACCAAATGAGGAATGACATCAGTGTTAGAAGATGAAATAAAATCTTTCAAAGAACAATTTAACATCAATTCAAATAAAACTAAAGATGCAATTTATATTCTCATATTTTCAATTATTAGTTTTTCTATATTTATTTATATAGATGCTTTTGAGCTATTTGTAGAGTACTCAAGAGAACATGAAGAGTATGAACTAGATGAGATAGTATTATTACTTTTTATATCAGGGTTTTCAACTTTATGGTACTCAATAAGAAGATATAAAGAGATAAAAAAAATACAAGAAAAATTTAAAAGTTTAAATACTCTCTTAGAAGAAAAGTTAAAAATAGAAATTGAAAAATCTAATGAAATTTTAGCAAATAAAAATAAAGAACTTGAACTAAAAGTACAAAAAGCAGTAAAAGAGGTAAAAGAACAAAATACTATGCTAAATCAACAGTCAAAAATGGCTGCTATGGGTAAAATGCTAGAATCTATAACTCATCAATGGAGACAACCATTATCTGCTATAACTATTAGTGCAAGTGGTATTCAACTACAACAAGAGTTTGGAGAGATAAGTAAAAAAGAGATAGTAGAAACCTGTGATAATATCATAAGTAATTGTGAACATCTATCTGATACGATAGATGATTTTAGAAATTTTTTTAAAAAAGATAAAGAGCAAAGCGCTTTTGATATAAAAAATGTTTATCAAAAAACCTTCAAACTTATAAACTCAAGCTTTAGAAATAAACATATAAAAATTATAGACCATATAGAAACTGTAGAATTATTAGGACACCCAAATGAACTTATACAAGTTTTTATAAATATTTTAAATAATTCAAAAGATGAATTAATAAAAATAAAAGATGAAAAACTTATTTTTATTGATATAAAAAAAATAGATGAAAATATAATTATAAAAATTAAAGATACCGCAAAAGGAGCTCCTGCTGAAGTATTACCATCTATATTTAACCCTTACTTTACAACTAAAGGTGATGATGGTACAGGTATTGGATTATATATGAGTAAAAAGATAATTGCTGATAGCTTTAATGGTACAATGGAAGCAAATAACTTAGAGTTTACATATAAAGACAAACAATATTTTGGATTAGAAATAACCATTACAATACCTCTATTAGAAGCTAAATAATAATATTTTAAACTTTTTAAAACAAATAAATCTAATCTTTTAACTTTCATTTTGGATATATTAGATAAAATCTACTTTTATCAAAAAGGAAACAAATGAAAAAATATGTAATTAATATTTTATTACTTATATCTACTACTTATATCTTTACAGCTTGTTCTTCAAAACAAACTGATGAAGAGTACAATAAACCTGCAATCTATTGGTATAACAAAATGATAAAACAAATATCTAATTATCAAATAGAAGAAGCAGATGATACATTTACATCTTTAGAATCAGAACATAGAAACTCTCCGTTACTTCCTAGTGCTATGATGATTATTGCTACTACTCATATGGAAGAGGAAGAGTATGCTATGGCAAATTACTATTTTGATGAATATTTAAAAAGATTTAGTTTAAAAAGAAATGCTGATTATATAAGATATCTAAAGATAAAATCTAACTTTTTAGCATTTAAAAGTCAATTTAGAGAGCAAGAGTTACTTGATAATACACTAAAAGATATCACTATTTTTGTACAAAAATATCCAGATTCTGAATTTATACATTTAGTTAATACAATAAAATCAAGACTACTTATATCTAAAGCTTTATTTGATAAAGAAATAGCTGACCTTTATGGAAGAATAGATAAACCTCAAGCACAAAAGTTATATGATAAAAAAGCTGCTTCAACTTGGGATAATCAAGAACATATAATACCAGTTGATGTACCATGGTATCAAGCTATATTTGAATAAGGATTTAGAAGAATAATGAAATTAACAGATTACGATAGTTTTCCAGATAGATTACCAATATTAGTAGAAGAGAGTATTTTTTTATATCCTTTTATGATCGCTCCAATTTTTATAGAAGATGAACAAAATATAAATGCGGTTGAATATGCAATAAATAATAATAAACTTATAACTGTAGCAGTTAGTAAAAACAAAGCTACAAATGAATTTTATAATGTAGCAGTAGTGGGAAACATTATGAGAAAAATTACTTTACCAGATGGTAGAGTAAAAGTTCTTTTCCAAGGGCTAGAAAAAGTTGAAATACAAGAGATAGTAAATGGTTCACCTCTTATGGGGATAGTTGATATAATTAAAAATAAATCATATAACAAAACAGAAATAAAGGCTATTTTAGAAGTATTAAAATCAAATGTAAATAGATTAGCAAAACTAAATCCTAAATTCCCTGTTGATTTAATAAAAACTATTCAAGAAAGTTCTGAACCTGTAAGAATAGCAGACCTTGTATCTTCAGTTATACAAATATCAAATGAAGATGCTTATGGATTATTTAAAGAACTTGATGTAAATAAAAGACTTTTAGGTCTTATTGAACATATCAAACAAGAGATAGAAAACTTTAAATTAAAAAATGAAATAAATAGAAAAGTAAATACAAAACTTGATAAACACCAAAAAGATTACTTTTTAAAAGAGCAACTAAGAACTATCCAAAAAGAACTTGGTAATGATAATAATAAAGACAAAGAAATACTTGAATTTAGAAGAAAATTAAAGGCTTTAAAAAAACATATGCCTAAAGCTGGATGTAAAGAGACTAAAAAACAAATTGATAAATTAAGTAGATTACATCCAGATAGTGCCGATGCTTCAACTTTGCAATCTTATATTGAAACTATTTTGGAGATACCTTTTCATAAAAAAGCAAAAGGAACTATACATGCTCATGAAGTTGAAGAACAGTTAAATATAGACCACTATGCACTAAAAGAACCTAAAGACAGAATTATAGAATATTTTGCAGTTAAACAACTTTTAGAAGAAAGAGGTGTTAAAACAAATAGAGACAATAGTACTGTTCTATGTTTTGTAGGACCTCCTGGGGTTGGTAAAACTTCACTAGCAAATTCTATTGCAAATGCACTAAAAAGACCACTAGTTAGAATAGCTTTAGGCGGAATGGAAGATGTTAATGAACTAAGAGGACATAGAAGAACCTATATAGGAGCTATGCCAGGAAGAATTGTTCATGGACTTACAACAGCCAAGAAAATGAATCCCGTAGTTGTACTAGATGAGATCGATAAAGTAGGAAGTAATCATAGAGGAGATCCAAGTGCTGTGATGCTTGAGATTTTAGACCCTGAACAAAATCATGAATTTAGAGACCTATACTTAAACTTTGATATAGATTTAAGTTCATGTATATTCATAGCAACAGCAAATAATGCAGGAAGAATTCCAGCTCCACTTAGAGATAGAATGGAATTTATAGAAATCAGTAGTTATACTCCAAATGAAAAATTTCATATAGCAAATAACTATTTAATACCTCAAGAGTTAAAAAAACATGCTCTTACAAAAAAAGAGGTTAACTTAAGTAAACCTACTATTGAACTTATTATTGAAAAATATACAAGAGAAGCGGGAGTTAGAAACTTACGACGAGTATTCAATAAACTTTATAGAAAAGCAGCAAAAGAACTTGTATATAATAAAAATACAAAAAAAGTAACTATAAATACTAAGAATATTGAAGAATATTTAGATAATCCAATATTTGAAATCGATAGAGCAGATAAAGCTAATAGTATTGGTGTTGTAAATGGTTTAGCATGGACAAGTGTTGGTGGAGATGTACTTAAAATTGAAGCTGCTAAGTTTAATGGAAAAGGTATTTTAAGTCTAACCGGAAATATGGGTGATGTTATGAAAGAAAGTGCAAGAATTGCCCATAGTGTTGTAAAAGGTTTAATAGATAAGAAAAAACTAGCTAATGCGTCATTTAAAACACATGATGTACATATGCATATTCCAGAAGGGGCTACACCAAAAGATGGTCCAAGTGCTGGTATTGCTATGTGTCTTGTTATATCTTCAATTCTTTCAAATAGAAGAGTTCATTCAGATCTTGCGATGACAGGTGAAGTTACTCTAACAGGAAAAGTTCTTCCAATTGGAGGATTAAGAGAAAAATTAATAGCTGCATATAAAGCAAAAATGACAAAAGTATTAATCCCAGAAAAAAACTTCAAAAGAGACTTAAAAGAGATTCCAAATGAAGTTAAAGATAATTTAGAAATTATTCCTGTGAAAAAAATTGAAGAGGTTTTAGAACACGGTCTTATATAAAAACTCATGGATAGAATAAAAGAGATAAAAAAGTTACAAACTAACGGTTTCAAATTTGAGAAAAGACAAAGTACTGTTATAAATAACTTTTATTCTATCATTACTATAGTTACTATATGTATATCTATCATTTTTTATGTTGTTTATGTTGTTCCTGAACAAAAAAACAAGCACAAAAAGAACTAAAAGTAAAACAACATCAAGAGTACTTACAATTAAGAGCAAAACAGATTGCTTTATCTCATAAACTAAATAAAAAAGAAACTAATGACAAATAGAATTTTATCAATAACAAATATATTAATTATTATTAATATAATTATGTTTATTATTCAAAATAACATACCAAATGGTACTTTATATTTTGGACTAAACCCTTACTTCTTCGAATATAAACTATACCATCAACTATTATCCACTATATTTGTTCATGGTGGTATTGCACATATTGCGATGAATATGTTTGTTTTATTTCAATTTGGAAATATTATAGAAGAACATATTGGTATATTCAAATATCTTTTATTATATCTTATTGGAGGACTTTTAACTTCTATTGGTAGTTTAGGTTATATGTATATTACAACAGATTGGGCAAATTTAGTAGGAGCTAGTGGTGCTATTAGTGTACTTTTGGGTTATTTTGCATTAAAAGATAGATATAGAAGAAATGGAATTATTATATGGATATTGTTTATCTCTTTTGCTCCACTACTTCTTAATATGCCCATAGCTTGGTATTCACATTTAATTGGTTTTGCACTTGGATGGATTATGGGATATTTATTATAAATTCATACGCATAATAATTTATTATAAATACAGAAGTTTATTATCTATAAAAGAGTACAATTTAGTATAATAATAATATAAGGGGAGTGTTTATATGAAAAAATTGTTGTACGTTACTGATCAAGGTGAATATGTTGATCATAGTTTTATAGGTCCATTATTTGAAACTTATTTAAAAAAGTATTTAAATATAGATATTGTTTATTTTACTGAATATAAGTCAGATTTTGAAAAAAAAGATGAACATAGATTTGTAGTTCCAAGTCGTTATAAAAAATCTTTATTAAAAGAATTAGAAAGTAATGGAATAATAATAGATGAATATTCTTATGTAATAGTAAGAAATGATATGGCTATTTTAAAACATGCTTTAGAAGAAAGATCTTCATATAAGTATAAACTTGGATTTAGATTATCTTTTCCTAAAAGAAGAGCCCAACTAAAACTAGATATTGCAAGAAATAAAGCAACATTTTTAGATAAACTAGCTGCTAGTTTTAAAAATAGTAGTGAAGTAAAAGTTATAAATGATTGTGATATGTTTTTACCTACATCAAAAAGTATGCATGATGAGTTTTTCCCAGATGTAACAACAAAAGCTGTTATATGTCCTGCGGGAATTGATCCAAATAATTTACACGAAAATATTCAACATGAAGGTGAAGAAAAAAGATTTTTTTATGCTGGAACATTAGATAAATTAAGACAATTTGAAACTGTACTAGAAGCTTTTTCAAAAGTACAAAGTACACAATGGAAACTTACAATTTCTACTATTGATCCTAATTATGCAACTGAAATGGTATCTAATTACCCTAACCTAAAAGATCATGTAGAGATTCATAATGCTACAAATAAAGATGAATTACTCAATCTTATTGCTAAAGCTGATATAGGAGTTGCTATACTTCCTGATACTCCTGTATATAATACATCTATTCCTGTTAAAATATTAGATTATTACTCTTCAGCTGTACCTTGTCTTATGACAAACTCTGCACACTCAAACAGAGTTTTTACTCATAGTCATGATGCATGGTTCTGTACATTTGATCAAGAAGATATCACTAGAAAAATTGAGAATATCATAGCTTTAAGCAAAGAAGAAGTAGCCCATATAGGACAAAAAGGTCAAGATAGACTACTAGATATTAAAGATTATGAAACAATAGCACAAAAAATAGCAAAACAATTTGAAAATTTATAGAGATAATTAAGGATACAATTATGAGTAATAAACATTATGATGTTTTAATAGTAGGTGGTGGTATTTCAGGTGCCGCTTTATTTTATGAATTAGCAAAATATACAGATGTAAAATCAGTTTGTATGTTAGAAAAATATGAAGCATTAGCAACTTTAAATTCAAAAGGTACTTCAAATTCTCAAACTATCCATATAGGTGATATAGAAACAAACTATACACTAGAAAAAGCAAAAATCACAAAACGTACAGCAAAAATGGTTGAAAAGTTTTGTTTACAATATGGATTAGAAAATAAAATCATGTTTTCACATCAAAAAATGGCTCTTGGTGTTGGTGCTAAAGAGGTTGAATTTATAAAAAATAGATATGAAGAGTTTAAAGAACTATTTCCATATTTAGAACTTTGGGATGTAGAAAAACTAAAAGAAGTTGAACCAAAAGTTGTATATAGTGATAAAAAACAAACAAAAGTAAGACCTGAACCAATTATAGCTATGGGTGCACAAGATCAATATACAACTGTAGATTTTGGAGAGATGTCTAAAGAGTTAGCAAAAGAAGCTCAAAATGCTTCAGATATACCAACAGATATTTTCTATAACTCACAAGTTGATGATATAGAACAACTTCAAGATAAAATATTTAAAGTTACAACAACAAAAGGGGATGTTTATACAGCAAACTTTGTAGTTGTAGATGCAGGAGCTCACTCTCTTTACTTAGCTCATCAAATGGGTTATGGTAAACATATGGGATGTCTACCAATGGCGGGAAGCTTTTATATAACTGACGGTGAATTTTTAAATGGTAAAGTTTATATGGTACAAAACAATAAACTACCATTTGCAGCACTTCATGGAGATCCAGATATTCTAGCAAATGGAAAAACAAGATTTGGACCAACTGCACTTATGCTTCCAAAACTAGAGCGTTATAAACCAGGAACATATTTAGATTTCTTTAAAACATTAAATTTTGATACACATATTGTAAAAATATTCTGGGATCTATTAAAAGATAGTGATATTAGAAACTACGTATTTAAAAACTTCTTATTTGAAGTACCAGGGATAAATAAAAACCTATTTGTTCAAGATGCTAAAAAAATTGTACCATCACTTAGTGTTGATGATATAACTTACGCAGATGGATTTGGAGGAGTTAGACCTCAAGTTCTAGATAAAGAAAAAGAAAAACTTATGCTTGGAGAAGCATCTATAAACCCAGGAAATGGAATAATATTTAATATGACACCAAGTCCAGGAGCAACTTCATGTTTAGGAAATGCAGAGAGAGATTTAAAAATAGTAGCTGATTATTTAGGTCTTGATTTTAATGAGAAACAATTTTTAGAAGATTTGACTGAATAAGTCAAATCTTTTTGTATTATACTTGTTTCCAAAGAGTATTCATATCTGTATGATACTCTTTCGCACCAGACTCAGAATATTTAAGTGCAGAACACTCAAAATAATTAAGCTGTAAACGAGGAACTTCAATAGTTTTACTAGGATCATAAGGATCTTTTTGTTGTTGATTAACTGTAGATATTGACATAATAGCAGCAAACTCAATAATATCAAAATTTTTATCTAAAAAAGGTGTATTTAATATACCATACGATGGATCTTCTGCACTAGCTGTTAAATATATAACTTCTCCATTTTCAGAAACATCTAAATTTGACTTTGAAAATAATTCATTAACCTCTTTACTTGCATCTGTTTGTGTAGGTATTCCTGGCTCTAATGGTATAAAAAGACCACCTTTTGCCATAATAGCCTCACCTCTTGGAATAGCAAATGTTTTAATAATAGTTTTTGTAGTAGGTTCCCATAAATAATAACCTGATTCTTGGTGTTGTTGTTCTATATATTCTGTTCCTGTTAACACTGTAGTATATTGTACACCATATAGTATTTGTGGGCCATTTTGTACAGGAGCTATTGGAGTAAAAGTCATCAATTCAGTATATTGGCTAGTGATTTTTGGACCATTACCTGGTGTTGGAAAATAATCTTTACCTTTATTTCCATACCATTGCCCTACAAGATTGGCTAATGGTCCTAAATTATTAGTATCATTCATTTTTTTTCCTTTATATCATAACTGTTTAAGATGGATATTTATAAACTATCCCATCACACCTAAATTTGATAATAAACTATCTAATAAATAATTTATTTAAAATACTCTATCAAAAATACGTCACAATTTATGTCACAAAGAATAAATATTTCTTATAATTAAATAACACCTAATTTCATTAAATCTTTTGCAGAATAGTAAACTAAAGCAAAATCACTTTCATTTACCCAACCTTTACTACCAACAATATCAACCCAGTCTTCTTCATCTAATTTATCTTTTGGTATAAAATGACTTTTTGTTAAACACTCTATCCCTTGTGTTGTAAGTACCCATTCTCCAAAACGTCTTATGATTGTATCCAGTTCTAAATCTGTTGCAATATCTACAATACTATTTTCTTCAATACCTTTTTTTATATTTCCTGTATATGCTTCAGGAAAGTATTTAGAAGCCTTTTCGTGATTAACCATTTATTAGTTCCCTTTTATTAATAATTATATAATTTATAATATTAACAAAAAAGCGTCACAATTAACGTCACAAAATTTTTTAATTTAAAAAAAGACTAGATTCCCTCTATAGCAATCATCTCAAACGTAGCTATATTTTTTCTTAGTTCTATAGCTTCTTGGTATTCTTTAGAATCGTAAAACTCTTTAGCTTTAGCAAGAGTTGGAAACTCTAAGATAATTGTTCTTTTATTTTCTTCTTTTCCTTCTAAAGTTATACTATCACCACCTCTTGCTAAAAAAACTCCATCATATTTTGTCACAATATCAGGAGCAACATTTTGATAAGGTTTTAATAACAATGAATCTTCTACAGTAATTTTTACAATAATATATGCTGACATACTTTTATCCTTTTTATTTTTTGATTAAATTATAACAATTTAGTAGCTATTTTTTTAGCATTTATAATTGCACCTTCTAAATATCCACCCTCACTAAATGAAAACTCTGTTGAACTAAATAGTATTTTATTACTATAAGAACTAGTATCTATACCATAGTTAGGATGAGCTATCATATTGTTAGAATCATCTTTAGTAGAAGTGTATTTTTCTTTTTTCCAATCAACTATATGTATATTTAAAATCTCATCTTCATCAATTCCAAAAACTCTTATTAATTGTTCTTTTAAATCTTCTTTAAAATTATCTGTATCTACTTTTAATCTTACAAAACCAAAAAGTGCAAACTTATCTTTTGTACAAGCATCATGTATTTGGGCAAGTGGTCCAATATTTGAAAATACAAAACCACTTAGTCCTTTTTTTCTCCAAAAGTCATTCTTAAATTCTATAATACACTTAGCGCTATTAGCCATCCATGTTTGTGTACTATTCATCTTATTTTTTAATTGCTCATCTAAAGGTGGATTATATTCTAAAGTTAAAGCTACTCTTGGAGGAATTGTTATTATAGTATTAGCACTAATATATTGTTTATCATTTGTTTTTACTATTGTATTATTTAAAGACTCTTCTATAGATATAACTTCACTATTAAAAACCATATCTACATCGACTAGATTTTCATATATTTTATCTATTAATTTAGACAATGTACCATCAACTCTTTTAGAAGGCATAATTTGTTGTGGTATAAACTTTTCAACACTACTTACAGTATCATATAAAGCATACCCATCTTCATATTGTAAAAATAATTCTAATCCAAATAAATCTAAAACTTCTTGAATATTTTTATGATGCTCCCATACCCAAGATGGTCCCATATCATGACCATCTATACTATATATTCTCCCACCTATTCTATCTCTAGCTTCTAATATAGTTATATTATATTTATGTTGTAAAAGATAAGCTAAGTACAAGCCACTAAGACCTGCTCCAATTATAGTTAGTTTTTGTTTTTCCAAAACTTTACCCCATAGGATACATTATATCTTGTTGTATCTGTTTAATTTTATCCATGGTTTCTTGAGTTAATTTTACATCAAAAGCTTTATATGATTCATCAAGTTGCTCGGCTGTTCTAGCACCTATTATAGTTGAAGCTACAAAATCAAAATGCTTTGAATAAGCAACAGCAAGTGTTACAGCTGATATTCCTAATTCATTTGCTAATTCCATATATTTTGATGTTGCTTGTAATGATTTTTCATTAACAAATCTTGTCCCCATAGCTTTTACTCTACCATTTGTACTTTTTAAATACTCAGAAAATCTTGCATCTTTAGGATAAAACTCACCATTATATTTACCACTTAAAACTCCTCCTGCAATTGGAGAGTATGGTAAAAGAGATATTTGTTCTTTTTTACAAACATCAGCTAACTCATCTAAAAATCTTGGATTATTTAATGAAAAATTATTTTGAATTGATTCAAATCTACTTATATCTAATCTTTTTGAAGTTTCATTTGCTTTTGTTAGTCCATAGGCTGTATCATTTGAAGTTCCTAGATATCTTACTTTTCCTTCTTTTATTAACTCATCAAAAGCTTTAAGTGATTCTTCTATTGGTACAACAGTATCAGGCCAGTGCATTTGGTAAAGATCTATATAATCAGTTCCAAGTCTTTTTAAACTCCCCTCAATTGCAGTTTTTATATGAAACTTATCAATTGCAGTTAAGCCATGACGAATAGGAGGAACAAACCAACCATTTGCAGCACCAGCTACTTTTGAAGCTATTATTATTTTATCTCTTTGTTTCCCTTTTAACCAACGTCCAATTATCTCTTCAGTTTTTCCCGCATCTTTTGCATTAGGAGGTACAGGATATATTTCAGCTGTATCAAAAAAATTTACACCCCTATCTATAGACTTATCCATAATTTTAAAAGACTCTTTTTCATCACTCCAACTACCAAAACTCATAGTTCCTAAACAAATTGGGGTAACTCTAAGACCGGTTCTTCCTATATATCTATATTCCATAAAAATATCCTATTAAAAATTTCAATCATTCTAACAAATATACTCTTTAAACTAATTAGGTATATAAAATTAATTATTAGCTATAATCCACAAAAATAATATAATAATCAAAGGCAACAATATATGAGTATTGAAGAGAAATTAGAGACAAGAAGTGGTGGAGTATGTGAACTTTGTAGTTCAAGTGATAATTTATCATCATTTGAAGTAAGTCCAAGTGACGGAAGTATTGATAAAACTATTTTAACCTGTTCTAAATGTAAAGAACAATTAGAAGATATGTCTAATTTAGATGAAAATCACTGGCATTGTTTAAATGACTCTATGTGGAGTGAAACTCAAGCTGTAAAAGTAGTTGTATATAGATTACTAAAAACTATGAAAAACCAAGAATTACTAGATATGATGTATCTTGAAGAGGACTCTATTGCATGGGCAGAAGAAGGACTATTTGAGCAAGAAAACAAAGCAATACATAAAGATAGTAACGGTGTTATACTAAATGCAGGTGATACAGTAAACATTATAAAAGATCTTGATGTTAAAGGTACTGGCTTTACTGCAAAAAGAGGAACTGCTGTTAGAAACATATCTCTTCCTCAAGATGACCCAGAACATATTGAAGGTCGAGTAAACGGTGTAAAAATAATGATACTAACAAAGTATCTAAAAAAAGCATAAAAAATCACAAGAACCATCTAAATATATAATTTTATACGAAATTTTCACCTCGCCTAAAATTATATAAACATTTATTGTGGTATAATAATTTACAAAAAATAACAATTTAGGATATTTCAATGACTGAAGCTTTATCAAAAAAGATTGATTCATTACCTCCATTACCAAAGACAATATTAGACCTAGAAGAGTTTAAAAAGTCATCACATAAAGATTTGGATGTATTACAGGAGATTATCGAACAAGACCCGCTTATAGTAGCTACTTTACTTAAAGTATCAAACTCTGCTATGTTTGGATTTAACAATAAAGTAGAAAATGCAGGTAGAGCTATACATTTACTAGGTGTTAACTTTACTTTATCAATTGCTTTTGGTAGTGCTATTAAAAATGCACTTGATACAGACTTAGGTGCTTATGGTATGACTGCCAATAAGTTTATGTCTCTTGCTAATCTTTCATCAAACCTATTAAAAGAGTGGATGAAAAGAGTTGACAATAACTTAAAAGAAGAGTTAATGCTACCAATCTTTTTACTTCAAACAGGAAGATTTGTATTATCTGGTATAGCAATTGAAGAAAAGTTTGCTGATAAGTTTTTTACTAAAATCAAAAAAACTCCTTCAGAGATATCAGATGTTGAAAGAGAATACTTCAACGTTACATCAACACAGGTAACATCGTCTATATTTAGACATTGGAACTTAAGTGATTCTTTAGTTGATATGATTAATTTTACAGATGATTTAGAAAATTGTCCTGAAAAATATAAAAAAGAAGCTCAAATACTAAATGTTGTAAATACTATTTGTAATGTTACAGATCCATTATCAGTAGAGTTTGCAGATGCTGGTTTAGCAAAAGCTAAAAAGTTTGGTTTAGATACAAAGTTTTTAGAAAAAGCTATAGAAACTATGCAAGATAGATTATTAGAAGATAGATAAAACTCTATTCTTCTAATAATTTTTTATTATATCCACAACTTCACTTAGACTCTTTTGGGTCTCTTCTTTACTTATAACTCCATCAACTGTTCCAGTTTTTACTTTACCAATGAAAATGTTTTTTATTGTTCCATCTTCTTGAACTTTATAAACAAAATACTTTACAGCATCAGATGTTGGTACTTGTAAAAAATTTCTCATATCTCCATCTCTATCATATATCCAAGGGATATGTTTTTCCCCTTTTAGTTTTGTATTTTTTGTATGAGCTTGCCATCTTTTAATAAACCAAGGTTCATCAGATACATTTGATACAATTACAAACTTTCCAACTTCTAAATTCAACATTTTTTCTAAATCATTTGCTAAAACTATTGATTCGTGGTTTCCTACAAATATTATATTACCTTTTTTGATTATACTACTTGTATTAAACTTTTGATCATCAAACCCTATAAGCTCCACAGTTTTTGGTAAATTTTCTAAAGCAACAATCTCTTTTTGTATTTTTTTAGGTGGATCTACTGTTAAAAATGTCAAAGCTACTAAAGCCACTATACTTATAACTACAAGTTTTATTATTGAAAAAATACTCACTATTTTATCCTTCTTACATCTCTTTTAAATAATCTATTTACACTTAAATTATCATCTATTTGTTTATCATTTATAATACAATCAACTAATTGTTTTGCTAAATAAGGGCCAAGAACAAAACCTCTTCCTCCAACACCATTTACTATAAAAAGATTATCATATCTTGTGAATCTTTTTGATTCTACATTTGTACCATTTTTTAAATAAGGAAATTCATTTAGTGTTTGTTCACCATTTATAACATCCCCTACTATTGGCATATAGTCAATACTACAAGCCCTTGCACCTACATAGTCTTTTACAATACTTACATCATCTAGTTGCAAAATACCTGATGCTTTTTTTAATAAAGTATCATGATTATGTTCAATATCATTTACACCTTTTTCTTCCCTATGATGAGTTGCTCCTATAGAAACTATCCCATCTTTAGTACTTTTTGATACAGAACACTCTTTATGATAATTGTAATCTACTTTTGTAGATGTTTTTATATCTATTCTTCTTCCCCAAACAGCTCTTATATTTAGATAAAATTCATCTAAAAGCTCCATATCTTTTCCAGTAGTTAATATGACATTTTTAGCTTTGATATTATCATTTAATATCCATATACCATCTTTATAATTTATTGATTTTATTTGTGTATCAAACCGAGTTTCAACATCTTTTACCATACCTTTACATATAGCATAACTATCAACAGCCGAACCTATAGGGAAAAAATATCCATCTCCATCTTTTTTATACTCAAAATCCATATATGGAATATATTCTTTAAACTTCTCTTGATCTTGTTTATCTTTAGGTATTCTTGTAGTTCCACAATTTTGTATATACTGGGTAAAGTTTTCTTTATAAAACTTAGTAGAATATTTCAAGGAAGTTGTAACTAAATCTTTAAAATCATTTGGTTTACCTAAAAGAGGTGATAAAAAAGCTCCTGCAGCACCAGAAGCTCCTTGTGCCGTATCTGATAATTTGTCTATAATAAGTATATTTGAAGAGTATTTGGAAAGTTCATACGCTACACTACAGCCAGCAATCCCTGCACCAACAATAATGTAGTCATATGTCTTCATTTTTTTTATATCGTTATCTCTTTTATATCAGCTATTTGTTTAAATGAATTATAAACTAAACCAATAAGATTCTTTCTATTTGTTTTTATACTTTCATCTTCATGATTAACAAATACATTATCAAAGAAATTATCAAGTTGAGCTTTTAAACTAAATAAACTATCTAGTTGCTCATCATAAGTAGTATAAACAGTATTTGAAACTTCACTAAATTTATTATATAAAACTTTTTCAGCTTCATCTTCAAGTAAACTCTCATCAATAGTTAAAGTTGCATTTGTATCTAAATCTTTTACAATATTTGCTACTCTTTTAAAAGTATCACTTAAAGCTTTAAAATCATCACTATTTACTAAAGGATTAAGTGCTTCAATTTTTAAACTTATATTATATATATCTGTTTTTCCATTACTATTAAGTACAGCTTTAATAACACTTGGATTTACTTTACTATAAAGCTTATAAAGTCTTTCATTTAAAAACTCTACTAATTGTGCTTTATCTAAATTTGGATAGTTTTTTATACAACTATCTATAATATCTTCTATATCTAAATTCAATTTATGTTCACAACAAATTCTAAATATACCTAAAGCTGCTCTTCTAAGTGCAAAAGGATCTCTACTTCCTGTTGGTATCATACCAACACTAAATAATCCCATAAGGTTATCTAGTTTATTACTTAAAGCAACTACACAACTAAAAGTATTAGATGGCATATCACTATCTTCTCCATCTGGAAGATATTGCTCTTTTAAAGAAGTTGATACTAACTCATCTCGTCCTTCTTTTTTAGCATAGTAATATCCCATAGTACCTTGTAAGTCTGTAAATTCATAAACCATATCTGTAAGTAAATCAGCCTTACTTATCATCACAGCTTCATTTAAAAGTTCTTTTTCTTCATCAAGATCAAATCTTGTGGCAATAAGTTGAGCAATATTCTCTTCTCTTATACACTTATCATATATAGAACCTAAGCCCTCAACAAAACTAACTTTTTTAAGACCTTCATTGTTTAGACCATTTTTAATATCATTTTTCCAAAAAAACATACCATCAGCTAGTCTAGGTCTTAAAACTCTTTCATTTCCAGTTATAATTTGACTGAAATCTTCAGTGTAAGAGTTAGAAACCACTATAAACTTATTTGTAATTTTACCATCTTTATATATAGCAAAATATCTTTGATGCTCTTTCATAGAACCAATAATAACCTCATCAGGTAATTCTAAAAACTCTTCATCAAAAGTTCCAAGTAATGCTGTTGGATATTCTGTAATAGCTACAACCTCATCTAAAAGTTCTTCATCTATTTCAATAGTAAGATTATTATCTTTTTCTATTTTAGTCATTTGCTCTAAAATAATTTTTCGTCGCTCTTCTGGATAAAGAACAATACCATGTTTATCTACTTTACAAAAGTAATCTCCCGCATGTTCAAACCCAAATGGCTCATAAGATATCATTCTATGTGCAAAACTTGTTTTTGATGATTTTATACCATAAAGCTCACCATCAACTAAATCATCTCCTAAAACTATACTAAGTCCTCTAATAGGTCGAATAAAACTATCAGTTCTACTTCCCCATCTCATAGATTTACCAAAATTTAGTTTTGAAATAAACTCATTAACCATATCATTTAAAAGTTCACTAGAGTTTTTACCTTTTACAGTTTGTTTAAAGTATAAAAACTCTTGATTTCCTTTAGTTGCAGTTTGAAGTTCATCTACACTAATACCACACTTTTTAGCAAAACCATGAGCTGCACCTGTTGGTTGGTTATCTTTATATGCAATAGCTATAGGAGCTCCCCATAACTCTTGCTCAACATCATCCTGAGTTACTTTAAATTCTCTATGCCAAAAAACTAATCTTCTTGGTGTATAATAAAAGTTAAACTCACAAAGTAAATCATTTGATTCTAATATATCAGCCCATTTTTTTTCAATATTTGGTAACTCTTTTAAAAATGGTATTGCTGGTAACTCTTCAACTACAATCTCTATTAATAATGGTTTAATCATCTTGTGTCTTTTCCTCTAAAATTTGTTTTTCTTTTTGTTTTTTTTCATTCTCTTGGAGTTTATCTTTATGTTTTTGAACTTGTGTTTCATTCATACCTCTTATAAAAATAAAAAGGATATATATAAAACCTGCCCAAACAATTATATTTAAAATTTCAAACATCTAATTTACTTTCTATTATACTTTAATTTCACTTCAACAATTTTTCATAAATAGCACCATCAATCTCTAAAAGTGCTACCTCTGCAATATCATCACTAGATTTAATTATGGCCAATATTTTACTATCAAACATATAGTTATCTGCAATTTTTTGAGATTTAGTTAAAATACTTTCATTTATTATTATATATTTAGCATTCAAACTATTTGAATATATTAGCTCTTTTATAGTTTTTATTTTTACAGCACTATTTATATCATTTGAGTTAGTATATTTTAAAATATCTATATCAAAATCAAATATAACCGTAGAGTTTGAAGGTGTTTTTTTAATATCATCAATACTATTTATATTTACAATATTTTCATACTCAATATTTTCATCACCAATTAAAATCATTTTAAACACTCTTTTGAACAAAAATATTTTCCATTACTTAATATAGCTTCATCTTTAGATACAAAAGTACTACACTTTGGACACTCAACTAAAACATCTGTTATCTCTTCGTTTTTATCTTTGTTATTGCTCTTGTTGATACTTTCTCTATTCTTTTTAAAAAATACTATATAAACTAAAAATATTACAACTGCTATAGTTAATATTTTAAATATCATCAACTAATCCTTCTCTTTTCATATATAAATAATTTCTATGCTTTTTTATATTATTTGGCATTTTTATTATCTCATAGTTTTCTAATTTAGCTTCTTGTAACTCTTGCTCGCAAAGACTACCTTTATAAAAAAGATACTCTGTATCACCTTTAGATACATTTTTTGTCAAGCCAAGAAGTAAAGCTGTATTTGTAACTGCTCTACTAGTTATAATATCATAGCTAGTACCACTCACATCTTCTACTCTTTTTTGTATAACTTCTACATTTTCTAGTTTTAAAGCACTTTTTACAAAGTTTAAAAAAGCAACCCTTTTTGCTCGAGGTTCAATCAATATAACTTTTTTATTAGGTTTTGCAATAGCTAATATCATACCAGGATACCCTGCTCCTGTTCCTATATCTGCTAAAGACTCAAAAGAGTTTAAAAACTTAACTGGATATACACTATCCACAATATTATCTTCAATCTCATTATTACTTAATTGTGCACTTAAACTATGTACAGCACCCCATTGTTGAAGTAAAGATATAAACTTTTCACATCTTTCATAAAACATATCATCAAACGATAATCCAGTAGCTTCTAATTTATCTTTTAACACTTCAAATTTCCACTATAAAAGATGGTCCATCTTATCTTTTTTAACTTTTAAATAATTTTTATTTTGTGCAGTTTGACCAACTTCTACTGGTACTCTATCTATAATTTGAGCTTTTATCCCTTTTAGTTTTGCAGGATTATTTGTAATAAGCTTTATTTTTTCAATCTTATAATAATCAAATATAAAATCCACTATCTCATAAGTTCTATGATCACTTGCAAATCCAAGTTGATGATTAGCTTCAACAGTATCAAAACCTTTATCTTGAAGAGAATAAGCATTTACTTTATTTAGCAATCCTATATTACGTCCTTCTTGTCGTAAATATATAACCATTCCACCATGTTCATTTATATAATCAAGTCCAAAATTTAATTGAGCTTGACAGTCACACTTAATACTTCCTATAGCATCACCTGTTAAACATTCACTATGTATTCTAACAGTTGGTTCTTTTTCTAAATCTTTTGTGAATATTACAAGGTGTTCTTTAATACCCTCTTTAAATGATTGTATTAAAAAATCTCCATGAGTAGTAGGTAAGTTTGCAACGTTTGAAACTTGGATATCCATATATACCTTTTCTTGTGTCATAAATTAATATGATAATAATTACTAATTAGTTAAAATGGTGTGTATTATAACTAAAAAGGTTTACATATATGTTTAAAAGATTTAGAAGATTAAGAATTAATGAAACTTTAAGAGGACTAGTAAGAGAAACCACTCTAAGCCCTGAAGATTTTATATATCCATTATTTGTTAAAGAGGGTGTTGGTTTAAAAGATGAAGTATCATCTATGCCTGGTGTTTTTCAGATGTCTATTGATGAAATTGTAAAAGAGTGTGAATATATAAGAACTATTGGACTTAATAGTATTATACTTTTTGCAATACCAGATGTAAAAGATAGTGTTGGTAGTGAGTGCCTTTGTGAAGATAGTATTATAAGTAGAACTATAAAAGCTATTAAAGAAAAATTCCCTGATATGTTTGTAGCAACTGATTTATGTTTTTGTGAATATACAGATCATGGTCACTGTGGAATACTTGATGATAAAGAAACCGTTGACAATGACGCAACACTAGAATTATCAGCACAACAAGCACTAGTTCACGCACGTGCAGGAGTTGATATGATAGCTCCAAGTGGTATGATGGATGGTATTATATCAACTCTTAGAACTGCTCTTGATGATAATGGCTTTGAAAACCTCCCAATCATGGCATACAGTACAAAATTTGCAAGTGCTTACTATGGACCTTTTAGAGATGTTGCAGAATCTACTCCTTCTCATGGTGATAGAAAAATGTATCAAATGGATCCAGCAAATAGACTTGAAGCTGTTGAAGAATCACTTGAAGATGAAAGACAAGGTGCAGATATACTTATGGTAAAACCAGCACTTGCTTATCTTGATGTAATAAGAGACATTAGAAACTCTTCAAACCTACCATTAGCAGTATATAATGTAAGTGGAGAGTATGCTATGCTTAAAAATGCTGGTGCTGCTGGACTTATTGACTATGATAGAGTTATGACTGAAACTCTTATAGGTTTTAAAAGAGCTGGTGCAGATATTATTATCACATATCATGCAAAAGAGTATTGTGAACTGTTAAGAAACAGATAATATTAAAATTTAAAGTAGTACTATTTTTAGTATTACTTTAAACAATAAAAACAGATATTGTAAGCATTATTCTTGAAATAGATGAATCACACACCTAGATATATGAAACTTTCTTGGATATTTATCAGAAATAAAAAAGTACTCATCAATTTGCCATCCATATCTAGATTTATCAATTAAAACATTACGTCCCAATGTCAAATCACCTTTGTTATCACAAACTATAGTTTTTCCATTTTCAAATTCTTTCTTTACTAGTTCCATTCGTTCTACTGTTTGAGTATAGTGCAAAGCTATAATAAAAACTAAAACTAAGAATACTCCAGGAACAGTTCTTTTATAAGCACCTTTAGAGACAAATGAACGAGTACTTGTAAATATTGTTACAGCCAATATAAAGGCTGATACAACTAGTAGTCCACCTTCTAATATAAAAATATTTTCCATAAATTTCCTTTAAGTGTTTTTCTTCTTCTTTTAAAAATGAAGGTACAAAGTATTCTCATCCAACTCTTGAACTAAAACATTATAATGATACTCAATAATTGTCAAGTTTAATATGTAATATTAATTGACCCTTTCTTGACAAGTGAATTAAAGGTTCATATTTATAGTATTCATAATAATATATATCAAAACTGTTGTATAAAGGCATCACCAAACAAATATATTAAATTTATAGTAATTTTTACATTAACTCTTAAAATTAAGACTCACAACTCTCTTTACCACAAGTACTAACACCTAATGGACAATATAAAGGGCACCAACCAACTAAAGCTGTTGCTATTGGTACTATTCCAACTAAACCTATTATCCAATTACCAGTAAGAACACCTACTATTATTAAAACAACACCTAGTATAAGTCTAAGTGTTTTATCTATTTTTCCTACATTCTTTTTCATTTTATATCCTTTTATTTTAATTATAAAAGAAGTATATATAAATATAAAAAATTGTTCAGTAACATATGTTACATTTCTATAGTATTTCTATTTTTTTTCTATGAAGTTTTATGATATTTTTATTTTCTAAATCTTTTAGAATTCTACTTATTACAACCCTTGATGTACCTAGTTCATTAGCTAATTCTTCATGGGTTATATCTATTATAGGTTTATTTTGTTCTTTTAAATAATCAACTATTCTAGTATCAAGTTTTTTAAACTTTATATCTTCTATTAGAGTTGTTAAAGTATGAAACTTTAATGCAAAAAATGAAAATACAAATTGTTGGTATTTAGGTGATTTTAACATTAACTCTTTAATAATATTAGAAGGGACTAGTCTTCCTTTTATAGGTGTCATAGTTTGTGCAGTTGCAATAGCAGGGGTATTTGAAATAGTACTTGAGGTATTTACAATACACTGTTCACCACTTCCTATTTCATATAAAGGTGTAACTTCATTTAACTCACCATAAATAAGAAGTTTTACTTTACCCTCTTGTAATAAAAGAATTTCATCACAAGTATCCCCTTGATAAAAAAGTGTAAAATCACTAGGTAGTTCAATATATTTAGAGTTATCTAATAAATAAGTTCTATCCAAATCACTTAATTCATTGAAAAACTCAAACTCTTTCATATACTTTCCTCTTATAAAGTTATTATGATTTAATTATTGAATAAAATATTTTGCTGCTTCTTCTTTTGTAGCAAATTTTTCACCCTCCATATCAACTTCTTCACCATCATCAGTAAAAAACTTTACACTATACTTTTCATCTAATTGGGTTTTTCCATAAGTTAGTATTAGATTTACAGCTAATTGTTTATCTTCTTGTGAAGCATCTTTTTGAAATAAACAAAAAGGTCCTACAGCATCATTGATTCTTGCTTTATAATACTTCTTACTATTTGTAGCTTCTAGTTTTTCATTATCAACTTTATCTCTACCAATAATAAGTTTTGCTCCATCAGGAAGTCTTAAATGTCGCCCTGCTTTAAGTGTATTTATATCATCAACTTCTAATTTATCATTATCAACAAAATCACTTAGTCTATTACTAAATTGAATCTCAGTTAATAAACATCCACCACCTGGTGATTCAAAATCTTTTAAACCAATCTCTTTAGCCATATCAAGTTGTCTTTGTCTATTTCTACCATTTATATCAAGAAGTTTTTCTCTATCAACCCATCCTTCTCTTTCTGGAAGTGAAGGTTCAAGTAGTTTTGCACACATAGGTCTTACTATTAAATCATCGTGATCACTCAATTCTTTAACCATTTCTAGGGCATCTTTTCTTTGAGACATTGGTCGTTGTCCCATAACTTCACCACTTATCATAAACTGTGCATCAAATTTTTCTAATAATTGACCTGTATATCTAAACATAAATCCATGACAATCAATACAGGGATTAAAGTTTTTTCCATATCCATGTTTTGGATCAAATAAAACCTCGTCAAGATATAATTGTCTTAAATCTAAAATCTCTAATTTTACACCAATTTGGTCACACATGTTTTGCATATGTGCCGTTCTATCAACTGTTGAACCAAACCCTATATTTACATTTACTGCAATTACTTCTATACCTTGATCAACTATTAACTTCATAGCAAGTGTAGAATCTAATCCTCCACTAAAAAGTGCTAATGCTCTCATAATTCTCCTATTTCTTAATCAATCTCATTGGATTTATATATTTACTATTTTTTGTTGCTTGAAATTCTAAAGTATCGCTTACTCTTCCTACAACATAACCTCTTGGTATATATTTACCAACTTTTAAAGTTGGTGATATTTTGTCTAAATGTGAATATATTGTATGTAGACTATCTTTATGTTTTACAATTACCACATTTGCTAGAAGCCCTTGGTTTTGTTTTGCATAAACTACCTGACCACCAAAGACACTCACTACTTTTGCATTTGGTACTTTTGTTTTTAACGATACTGATTCATTAAAAAGTTCCATTTTATATACACTATCAAAATACTTACCAAACTTTTTAGTTACAGTATAAGATTTTAAAGGTGCAATAGTTTTAATACCATTGTATTTTGATATTTTTATCCCTTTAACAGATGAGCCGATTTTTCTAACTTCTACGTCTATCTCTTTATCAAGCTTTTTTTTCTTTTTAAATTTTAAATCTTTTGTAGGCGTTTCTTTTGTTTTACTTTTACTTGTTTTAGATTTTACTGTTTTACTTTTTGTTTTTTCTGCTTTTGCTTTTTGTGCTTTTAATCTTTTAGCTTCTGCTGCAAGTCTTTTTTTTCTTGCTAACTCTTTTTTCTTGCTAAGGCTTTAGCTTTTTTTATACGAGCTTTCTCTTTTAAAACTTCTTCTTTTTTTAAAATATTCAAACTACCAAGTAGGTCTGATATTTTATTTTGTTTATCTACTAAAGTTTGTAAATTATTTTGATAAGAAGCATGTTTTTTTCTTAAAGATTGTAATGTTCTATTTTGAGAAACTTCTAAGTTTTTATATTTTTCTTTTACAGCTTTTTGTTTAGTTATATATTGGTTTAAAGATTTTACTTTTTTTTCATTATCTCTTATTTTATTATTTATTTTTAAATAATCTATATTTATATCTAAAATATCTTGTCGTACGTTATCAAATACAAGAGTATAAACCTCTTTACCTATAACATCTTTTAAAGACTCTTTTTTTGCTTGTTCTATCCCCATACTCATAGCATATCGTTCAATTACAAAGTCTATAACTTCTTGCTCTATTTTTTCTTTACTTTTAGATAATTTAGCAGATTCTTTTTTTAGTTTTTCTACTTTTGATTGAGCACTTGAAAGTTTAATACTATTTAATAAAAGTTGTGTATTTGTTCGCTCTAAAATAGTAACTATCTTATCATAAGCATCTTCTTCTTTATTTATTTTATTAGCTAGAAAAGAGATGTTTTTATTTATATTACTTTTTTTTAAAACTACATTATTAAACTCTTCTTGATTATTATTAATTTTTTTCTCGATATCTTTAACCGAGCCAAATAAAAAAGATGAACTTAATAATATAAAAAGAGTTAGTTTAATCATTATTTTGATTTATATTGAATTAACAATCCAAAGAATGTAATCAAAGGTATTACAAAAGATAAAACAATTATTTGTAATATCTCAAACTCTAGATGTATAATCTTAGGCATTAAAACTAATATCTCAGGTTGAACAAATACACTAATATTATTTATAATTAGAAAAAACAACCCAACAACTACAATACTTGAACTAATAGAACTAATCAAAATAGTTTTTAAAATAGGTTTTGCACTATACATCAAAGAACCACCATGAAGTTGTATGATAGATATTCTTTCATTATGTTCAAAAAACCAAATTTTTATCTGTTTTGATAATAATAAAAATGATAAAACCAATACAACAACAAAAAGTATAAAAACAATATCTTGTATTAAAAGTAAAAGAGAATAGACCTTATTATGATCACTTGAAAACATCTCTACTCTTTTAATATTAGAAATAGTATTTAACTCTTTTCTTATTTGATCAAGTTTTAAAGTTGTAGGGAACTCTTCTAAATATATCTTATAAAAATGTGGTAGTTTTTTATTAAGTAATTCAACAGAAGAGTTAGAAAGGTTATCTTTCACACCTGCAATAATTTTTGTTCTACTTAAAGGCTCTATCTCTTTTACTTTTATATCTGCTAATTCATCTATATCTATAAAAGGTGTATTTGTTATTACAACTATTGAGTAATCATTGATAATACTATCTTTATAACCATTTACAACTTTTTCTACAAGTAGATAAATTGAAAAGATAAATAACATCACAATTAAAGGAAAAGTAAATGATATAAAAGATCTAAGAAGCTTCATATACAACCCCTTCATCTATATTAAATCTTCTATATTTTATACCTAAATCTTTTGGTATTCTATGGGTTACAATAACTACAGTTATACCCAAATGCTCATTGGCATTTTTTAATAAATTCCAAATAACCTCAGAAGAATAATCATCAAGATTCCCTGTTGGCTCATCTGCAAATATAATACTTGGATTGTGTGCTAAAGCACGTGCTACTGCAACTCTTTGTTGCTCTCCACCACTTAACTCTTCAGGGTAAGCTCCTACTTTATGACTAAGCTTTACATGTTTTAGTAGTTTTTTCACTTGTGCTTTAGATACATTATCATCATAGTTATGTATCTTTAAAGGTAACATTATATTATCTTCTATTGTATACTCTTTTATAAGTTTATAATCTTGAAACACTATCCCTAAATCTTTTCTCAAATCTAAAAGCTTACTATAACTCTTTTTTGATAAATCAACTTTATTTACTAGTAAGTGTCCTGATTTTATATCTAGTTCACCATAAAAAGATTTAAGTAGAGTTGATTTTCCACTACCACTTGAACCACTAATAAAAATAAAATCTTTTGGTTTTATATTAAAGTTAGCATTTTCTATGATATTTTTTCTGTTATCATAAGTAAGAGTCACATTGTTTGCTAATATCATTTTAATATCTCCAATATAGTTTTATGAGCTTCTAAATTTGTTCTAGTTTTTATAGGATCACCTTGAAAATATCTTATATTTCCATTATTTAAAAAAAGATACTTTGTAACTGGTTTATTAAAACTTCCCAAAGTCACTTTTATAAGTAATCCATCAACACCATTATTAGAAAGTTCATAAAGAGATTCAAAGTGAACCAAATAATCCTCTTTTAAAATAGCATCTGTTGATATTTTTGTTTTTATAATTTGTTTATCATAAACAAAAGGAAAACTAAAATCATCTTCAAGTATAACCTCATCAGAGTCTTCATTTGCAGTTATTATAACATCCCAAATAGTTTTTTCTTGCCTTTTCCATCTAGCTTCATATTTACTTGTTACATCTAAATCTTTGTTTGTATGAATCTCTGAGTGATACTTTTTAAAATATTTTAAAAGTTCAGTTGAATATTCAAAATAGTTTGGACTATCTGTTCTAAGTTCAAGTGTTCCATCTATTTTAAGAACTCTCATACACTCTTGAATAAAAGCAACACTCATAACTCTTCTATGTGGTTTTTTATCCCAAGGTACAGGAAAGTGTACAAAAACCTTTCCTACACTATTTGATTTTAAAAACTCTAAAAATAGTCTTGCATCATAGTTAATAACCAAAATATTATCTATGTGTTGAAGTTTTGCTTGTTTTAAAACTTGCTCAATAGATGGATAATGTATCTCTAAACCTATTATTATTTTATCTGGATTTTGTTTTGCTTGATGAAGTAAGTGTGTACCACTACCAAAACCAACTTCAACCCATATCTCTTTATTGGTTTGAAACTCATTTGCAAAATAGTTAATATCTTTTAAGTATTTCTCTTCTGGTTTCATTTTATTATAAATAGAATCAGTATTACTAAATAAAATTTCTGACTCTGATAGTTGTGCATATTCGTTTAATGCTTTTTTCATAAGACTAACAGGTGTTAGTCTTGTAGCATTATCAAGTTTTATGAGATCATTTCCATTTTTATTAACTTTAGTTAGTAAAAACTCTTTATCATCATAAATAGCACATATCTTACTATCATATTTACTTGTTGCTATAAATTTAAAATGATCATTATTATTCAGTGATACATCATCATGATGTTTTAATAAAATATGAGGCATTAATTAACTGCTTCCTTTTTAGGCACCTTAGGTAATTTATGTAACTTTGATGAAACAGGCTCTGTTGTATCAGATACTAAACCATTCATATCAACTGCTTGAATTTTATAACTATACTCAACACCTCTTACAACATCAGAATCTTCAAATCTTAAAGCTTTAATATTTGGTATTAACTTCTCTTTAGAAGATGTCCAACTAGTTTTAGTAGTTTTAAAAATATTATATGAAACTGTTCTATCATCTGTTGAAACCCAATTTAATATAACTTTATTATCTTGTATTTGAGATAGTGTAATTTGAGGCATTCTTGGTTTACTTAGAGTTGATCCCATTGTAGGATTTATCTCTTTTTTATTGCTTTCTAATGCATCTTTATCAACTGTTGTAATTTTATAAAAATATATCTTTCCATCTTCACTTATCATATCATCAAATCTATTATGAGATACAGGAGCTGTTGCTATTTTTCTAAAACTTCCATTTACACTACTTGCTCTATAAATATTATATGAAACAACATCTTTAGTTTGTGAAGCTCCCCATGATAGTTGGATTTTCTTTGGTAAATCTCTTGTAGCTTCAAGACCACTTATTTGACCTGGAAGTGCTTTTGTTGTAGCACTACTTATATCACTTGGATTTGATATAATATCATCAAATGTAATAACTTTTATTCTATAAAGAAAAGTTTCATTATCCCCAAGCTTTGTATTTATATACTCTACATTATATCTATCTTTTATAGTTTTGATTGTTCTCCATTTTGATTCTGTTGGAGTTGTTCGTTGTATCATATAAGCTTTAACTCTTGGATTAGAATGAGGTCGCCATAAGATTTTTATTTGTCTTGGCATGTCACTAATAGTTTGAATCATACTAACTGATTCAAGGTTTGGCAATGTTGCAGTTTGGATTGCTCCACTAGCAGCAGACTCATATCCTTTATCTGTAAACATAGATATTTTATATGCATATTTACTATTTGGGATAAGCTTTTTATCTAAGTAATGTGTAGTATATTTATTTTTTACAGTTGCAACTCTTTTAAATTTTCCACCTTGTTGCATATCTGATCTAATTATATAATAACCAGCAGCTCCCGCTATATTTATACTTTTCCACTCTAAAGCAATAGCATTAATATCTGGTATAGTTTTAATACTAGTAGCTTCAACTACTGGTAATGTATTATCAATTCTTGGTTTTTCTGGTTGTATTATTTTTTGACTACAACCACTAATTAGGATTAATAAACCTACTAATAACAAACTCTTGATTAATTTTTTCACTACTATTTTCCTTATCAAAATATTTATTGTAAAACTCTTCCATATCTTTGGGTAATTTTACATTAAAATTCATATCCTCACCACTAATAGGATGTTTTAGATATAAACTAAATGCGTGTAAATAAACTCTATTAAGGGTATCTAAATTTCCCTTAAAACCATATAAGGAATCTCCTAGTATATGTCGTTGTAAAGATTCTAGATGAACCCTTATTTGATGGGTTCTACCCGTATATAATTTTGCTGCAATTAGTTCGTATTTTTCATCACAACTTAGATCAATTTTAGCAAATGAAGTTTTTGCATTTTTACCATGTGGAACTATACCCATTTTTAATCTATTGTTAGGATTTCTTCCTATTGGTTGTTCAATAGTTATATCATCTTTTAAAGGTATGTCTGTAATAGCTAAATAATATCTTCCCATAGTCTTATCTTCAAGCTGACGTGATAACTTTTCATGAGCTTCATTTGTTTTTGCAATAACTAACAAACCACTTGTACCACGATCAAGTCTATGAACTATTCCATGTCTCTCTTCTCCACTAATAGTAGATAAAGAGATATTCTTTTTCTTTAACCAGTCAACAAGAGTAGCCTCTTTAACACTAGGTGCTCCATGAACTACAACTCCACTTGGTTTATTTAAAACCATAAAATATTCATCTTCAAAAACTATATCTACATCAAAATCAACTTCTAAAGCCTCTTGTTTTTCAACTTTTGGCAATACAACTGATACTTTTTGGCCACTTTGAAGTTTTAGACCACTTTTTGCTTTTTTCTTATTCTCTACACTAACACACTGTTTTTTTATAAGCTGTTCTATTTGGTTTCTTGATTCATTTAACTTTTCAGATAAAAAGATATCAAGCCTTACTTCTGATTCTGCTATAAACTCTTTGATATTATCCATTTTTTCAGGGAACTCCTATAATCGTTTTGATATTATTCACTCATGGTATATTTTTTTGATAAGCGGATTATTTCTCATTTTAACTTTGAACTAATTTTACTAATTCTACCCTTAGCGTTTCTTTCACACTATTTAATCCTTGAAACAAATGAAATATTAGCACAGAAACAATTAATATACTTCTTTGTTTCACTTTTAGCTTTTATATTTGTATTTATAGTCCCCTTTAGAAGTTTAGTTAGGTTTATACCCTTTATTTATTGGTTTGGTATTCTTCTTTTACTCTGCGTTGAGTTTTTTGGTGTAACAAAACTAGGTGCAACAAGATGGATAGAGATACCTTTTATAAATATGACAATACAACCATCAGAACTATTTAAACCTGCCTTTTTACTTATGATAGGTTTTTTAGTATCAAATAGACCTCCACCTAAAGAGGGTTATGGAATAAAAGATTTTTCATACTTTAGTTTTTATATTTTATTACCATTTGTTTTAATAGCAAAAGAACCAGACCTTGGAACATCACTAGTACTACTACTTGTAGGATATGGTGTATTATTTTTACTTGGTATAAACTGGAAAATCATAGCTAGTATAGTTCTAATTTTGGGTATTAGTTCACCTATTATATATACCTATTTAATCAAAGATTATCAAAAAAAAAGAATACATGACTTTATAAGTAAAGACCCTAGTTATCACGTCCAACAATCCATGATAGCCATTGGTTCAGGTGGGTTTGTGGGTAAAAATAAAGATGAAGCCACCCAAACACAACTAAAGTTTTTACCTATTGCTACAAGTGATTTTATATTTGCCTCATTTGTTGAAAGATATGGTTTCTTAGGTTCAATTGGGCTTATTATTTTATATTTACTTATTATCTTACATCTACTACTGCTTCATCATCATTTTAAAGATGACCACTTGATAAGTGTTTTTGCTAGTGGCTTGGGGCTCTTGCTGTTTTTAAATATGAGTATAAATATTCTTATGGTTATAGGCTTTGCTCCAGTTGTGGGGCTACCCTTACCTTTATTTAGTTATGGAGGAAGCTCCTTTATAAACTTTGTTGTTTTATTTGCTATATTAGAAAACCTTATAGCCTTTAGATTTATGGATGGATATAGCTTCAATAGAAAGCTATAAGTGTATATATAAAGTTTTTTGGGTAAAATAATTTTATGAGTATAATAGAACTACTAAGAAATAAGCTTTCACAACTAACAAAAGACTTTCATCATCTAATACATGAAAATCGACAATTAAAAGCTAAAATAGAGCATTTACAAAATCAAAACGATAAGCTTACAAGAGATAGTGAAGATTTACTTTTAAGTATAAATAGTAGACTAAAGCAAGAGGAAGATAGTTGAAAAGTGTAACATTTCATATAAATAATGAAGCATATACAGTAGATATCGGTGAAGATATAGACGGAAAACTAGAAAATGGACTAAAAAAATTCCTTACAACTGAAAAAAACCTAAGCACAGCAGAACTACTACTTGCATATTTGAGAAAATCACAAGAGTTAATAAATCTTGAAAATGAACTAGAAATAGAAATTCATAAAATCCCTACACTAGAACAACATACAAATAATTCTATTTAAAACAACTTCCCTCTTAACTTTTTTTCAACATCTTTATAATCAGCCATATATAAACTAACTAAATTCCAAAATCTTTTAGAGTGATTTTTCTCTTTTATATGACAAAGCTCATGTAGTACAACATACTCTATACACTTTTTTTCAAACTGTAAAAGCTTATAATTTATAGAGATATTATTATCTCCACTACAACTACCCCATCTACTTTTATTAAATCTATAGCTTATATTATTTGGTAAAAGATTTGTTTTATATGTCCATTCATCAAAAATAGGATCAATAACTTTTATAGCATTGAACTTATAAAACTTTTTTAATCCATCAACAAAATCATCATAAGATTGTTTTTCTTTATTAAACTGTACTAAAAACTTATCATCTTCTAGTGTAAACTTTACATTTTTTATTTTATCATCTTGGATTAATTCTATAGGATAATCAACTCCCAAATAAGGAACAACCCCACCGCTTACAAAATCAAAGCTATTTTTTGATGGAACTTTACTTATACTTCTTAATATCCAATCTTTATACTCATAAGCTATCTCTTTTATCATATGGGCTTTAAACTTTAGTGGGGTTTTGATGATGATTTCATCTTTATTTTCTAAAGCTAAACTAATACGCTTTATTTTTTATTTGTTCTATGAACTAAAGTAAAGGTGTGATTATCTAAAGTAACTTGCACAAGAATCTTTTAACTTTTTATATACTTCATTTGCATCTGTACTATAAACTCTAGTATCTGCCGTAGCTGTTATAAAGTTTGTATCTCTTTCCCATCTTGGAACTAAGTGCATATGTATATGTTCAGCTATTCCAGCACCCCCTGCACTTCCTAGATTCATACCTATGTTTACACCATGAGCATTTAAAACATCTTTTAAAAGTTTTACACCTTTTTGGGCAAATACAGACATCTTTGCAAATACCTCTTCATCTAAATCTTCAAGATTTGATGTATGTAAGTTTGGTATTATCATAAAATGCCCAGGAGCATAAGGGTATCTATTCATAACTATAAAAAAGTCTTCATCTCTATAAAGAACTCCTAAGTTTTCATCATCATCTAATGTTTTTACAATATGACAAAATACACAGCCATCTATTTTATTTGTTGATGTAACATATTGAGTTCTCCAAGGAGCATATAAACTATCCATTTTCTTACCTTTTATTTTATAAATTATTTTATAATCTTGTGGCTTAATCTTATTGGTGTATCATCTATTGTTTGTATATAAATATAATACTCTGTTGAATTATTTTCATCTTTTTGTACAATCTCTAATTTATATCTATTATCATCTAAACTAAGGTTATCTATATCTTCTTTAGTATTATTAAGTATATACTCTTTTACATAATCAAGATGTATATTACCTTGTAAATGAAGATATTTAAGTGTATTTAGATTTGATAAAAAGATATTATTTTCAATAATTCTATAACTAAATAAACCAAACAATACAACTAAAAATATAGTTATAAATAAAGCGAATCCTCGTTTTCTTTGAAAACCTTTTTTACTTATATAGTTTTTATTTTCCACGTTTGACATATCTTATCTTGCTCTATACAAATATCAATATTTGTTAAATTTACTACAGTATTTATACTAAAAGAAGATACTTCATCAAGAAGTAAATCATTTTTAAAATACAAACTAGAAGAGTTAAAAACTAACTTTGACATATCATTGTTTTTTACTAAAAAAAGTCTTGTAGCTTCTAGTTTGATACTATTTTGTGACTGAAATGTCGTCTGATAGTTTTTATCATATAAAGCTAGTAGCATCTTCATACTTCCTAAAGCTATAATAGAAAATAAAACTATACTAAATATAACCTCAACTAAAACAATAGATTTTTTCAAATAACTCTTAAACTATAAAATATCATGTAAAGTATTTGCTTTAGCCATCCACTTATGAATACTTTCATAGTCTTCATTTTCAAGCATCTTTTTCATATTTTTCATATGATCTTCATATACAGTTAAAGCTTCAAGAAGATTATCTTTATTTTGTCTAAAAATATCTGTCCACATATTTGGAGATGACTTAGCAATACGACTCATATCATTAAATCCCCCAGCAGCAAGAGAGATAATATTTTGGGGATCCTCATGTGACATAACTGTATTTGCTAAACCATAAGATATAGCATGAGGAAGGTGTGAAATATAACAAGCATGAATATCATGTGTATCTGAATCCATATGAACAATTCTCATAGCAATAGCATTAAATATATCTAGTACCCTATTTTGATGTATCTCATCACAAGTATCAATATCACATACAACTATAGTCTTACCTTCATAAAGCCCATCTATAGCTGCCTTTGGACCAAACTTTTCTGTACCTGTCATAGGATGAGCTGGTACAAAGTTTTTTCGAATTGAATCTGGAATATTATCAATAATTAACTTCTTAGTAGAACCAAAATCTATAATAGTAGTATCTTTACTTACTTTTTCTAAAGTTGGCATAAAAGCCACAATAGCATCAACAGGTATACAAAGAACCACCATATCACACTTTAGTAACTCATCAATATCAACTATTTTCTCAACCAAATCTAAAGCCAAAGCTTGCTCTTGATGAGTATGGTTATGATCGTACCCAACTACACCACTTGCTAAATTATATTTTTTTACAACTTTAGCAAAAGAACCACCCATAAGTCCAAGTCCCACGATACCAAACTTTAGTTTTTTAAACTCTTCCATACTATCTATTCCACTCTTTTAATATTCTATCTGATTGTTTTTTCATATCTTTCTCTTTTAAAGCTTGTCTTTTATCATGAAGCTTTTTACCTTTACCAATACCAATATTTAGTTTTACAAAATTATTTCTATTGAAATACATCTTTGTTACAACTATAGTATAACCATCTTTAGTTACTTTTTCAAAAAATTTATTTATCTGTTTTCTATGAAGTAAAAGTCTTCTATCTCTGTTTTCTTCTGGTCGATATGTAGTATGTGTAGTTTCAAGTGCACCAATGTGCATATTTAATATAAAAACTTCATTTTTTATAATTCTTACAAAACTATCTTTTAAGTTCACCCTACCCTCTCGTATAGACTTAACCTCACTACCTTTTAACTCAATCCCTACTTCTATAACATCTTCAACAATATAATCATGAAAAACTTTTTTATTTAAAAACTCTCTTTGTTTTTTTTCTTCTTTTTTCTTTGCCAATACCTATAATTCCTAAAATCTATTAATTTTCTAAATCTTTTTTTATTTGTTTTACAACTACTAAAAGTTCATCAATATCATTCTTATTTTATCATCATACATAGATTAAATCTTTATGTATCATCTCTAAAAATAACGGTTTCATATTTTTGTGTTCTCTTACTAAATCAACTTTTGTATGAAGCTCTTCTTCTATTTGTTCTTTTATAGCAACCATATTAAATAACTTAGGAGGCATTTTTACAAATATATCTATATCACTATCTTTAGTTGCTTCATCTCGTGCATAACTTCCAAATATACCTATTTGTTCAACTTTATATTTATCTTTAAACTCTTCACTATGTTCTTTTAGATAATTTAAAATATTCTCTTTTTTCACATTGAGCCCTTTATTATATGTGCCATTTTAACATATTTTTGTAAATAAGTTTATTTTGTATATTTAAGCTTAAATTATCTTATCTTTTTCAATCCACTTAAAATAATATTTTCAAATCCACTTTGATCTGCATACAATACACAATCAATAGCTTTATCTATATACTCTTTAGGGCTAACCTTAGAATAATCTATAGGTTCATATCCATTATATAACGCAATCATATCAAAAAAAAGCCTTGTAACTCTTCCGTTGTGTTCAAAAAATGGATGTAAAGCATTTATTTCACATTTATAATATCCAAGCTTTTTAGCAAACTCTTCTTTTGATTTGTTTGTATAATCTTTTAGATAATTATCTTCTTTTAACTCATCAAATATTTTTTTAGAAGAAGAACTTACAAATTCACCTTGACAAAATCTACTTTCACCCTTTGACATATTAAAATCTCTATATTGCCCTGCCCAAGTGTATAAAGACTCAAATGTTCTTTTGTGTAATTGTTTAAAATACTTTTCATTAAAAACTGTCTTTTTAGATAACTCTTTAGTAAATACAACATAAGCCTCTTCTATAAGATGCTCTTCTAAATGCTGTATTTGTTTTTCATTTTTAATACCAAACTTATTTATTGCAACATTTGTACCTTTGTAATAAATCGTGCTATTTTCAAGCTGATACTTTGATGCCATATCTTTGTCTTAACTCTTCTGTTTTAGTCTTTACTTCTGATGATGCTTCACCATAACCCTCTATAGCTTGTGTAGTTCGTACTATTTGTTTTAGTAAGCCCTGCTCTATAGTAAACTCTTCTTTTTTATTATCAATTTGTTTTAACGCTTCACACATATACTCATACTCATCTTTTGAAATAAGTACAGCTTCTACTTTATTGTTTTTTAGTATCGCTAACTTATCTACTTTATTGTCTTTTATCTGTGCTAGATATGAACCAAACTTTTTAGCAAACTCAGATGATGGAATCATCTCATTTGTTGCATAAGACACCACTATATTTTCCTTTAAATTTTCCGTAATATTTTGTGTATTGTACCATAAACTTTTTATTTGAGCAAGTTTATATCACTTTAATAAATTAGATTATTTTATTTTTTTATTATGATTTTCATCTTTATCATTCAATAAACTTTTAGCATTTTTATTTGTAACTACTTTTTTACCAGTTTTAGACTCTAACTCTTCACGTGCAAGTTTTGCTACATTGCCACCTTGTTTTGCAACTTCTTTACTTTGTGTAAAATCTTCTGGACTTGTTGCTTCTGATATATCTTTTGTAGAAGCTTCTGCAAGCATGCTTAAGATAAGCTCAGTATTTGTCATATTATCTCTTAAATTCTCTTTTTTAAGACCTTTTAATACTTTATACTCTTTAGTTGTCTTATCTGCCCAAGTTTTTGTAATAATATCTGTAAGTGTTGCAAACTCTAAACCCTCTTTGATACCTTTACTTTTCCATTCATCAGTTAACTCTTTTCGTATCTCTATACTTTTAAGTCTTTGATTTATCCAGCTTTGGGAGTATCCAAGATTTACATACTGTTCAAGTGCCCTATCTATAGTAAGCTCTGGATCACTCATCTCATCAAGTCGCTCTTCCCCAAGCTTTGCAAGCCATAATTTAAAAGGCTCTGCTTTTGGTGATGGGATAGATTGAATAAGTCTAAAAAGTTGTTGTGTATCTGCAACATCTGTTTTGTAAAACTTCCCATCAGAAGACTTCATTTTCAGTTGACTACAATTTGTAGCCAACTGACTACCTTCTTTTTTTAGCCTACCTTTTAGAACACTCCAATATTTTCTTGGGTTAACACTTTCTGTCAATATCTCAACTACATCTATAATCGAAATATACCACTTCTCCTCATCTTCATCCCAATGAGTTCGTACTTTTTTCTCTTCAAAGATTTTTATTGAATCTTTTATATTATCCATTACTAGCCCTTTTAAACTAAAATTTTTTAAATTTTAACTAAAAAGTTTAAGTTGTTTAAAAAATATTGCAATATGAAATATTTTATTTATCATACTCAGGTTTTAGTTCAGCTACATGACTACTGTTTTCATTTGGTCTATATTCTGAATTATTAGAACTAAATCTTTCTTCCTCTTTTAAATATATCTCAAAATCATCACAAAGCTTTTCAACCATATTTTTAGTTTCATTTATAAAAAATTCTCCAAGCTCTTTTCTCTTTCTTCTTATAAACTTTTTATATATTTTCTCAAAATCTTCATATATCTCATTTTCATCAAAACCTGATTTGATTTTAGCTATTAAGTTTGATCCCTCTTTTTGCTCTTTGATATACTCAAAAAACATATCTATTTTCTTTTCAAACTCTTCTATAAGTTGCCCTATAGCTTCCTCTTCTTCATTTCTTTGTTCTATCAAATCTAAGATATTATATTTATGTTTTGAAGCACTTTCATCTCCACCACCTACACTTGTAGGTGTCTTTTTCTTTTTCTCTTTAAATTCAGGTGGCTCAACTATTCCTATTTGATTATCAAAGTAAACTTCAACATCATCTTTTGTATCATCTGATTTATTTATCATATTATAAATAGTATTGTATTTTCTAAAGAAATCTAAAAACAGTTCCTCTTTATACTTTTTATCAAACATAATCACAAAGTCTATAAGATTGAGTATCTTAAAATATTTACCAATAGATTTTTTTAACAGTTGGGCATTTTTTTCATTAGATTTTATATAATTTTCAAAACTTTGTTCTAAAGAGATAAATTTATGTACATTTGCTTCTATATCTTTATGAATCTCCACAAAAAATTCAAAATATTTTTCATAAATCAAATGCTCTTTTAACTCTTCATAAATATGCACTAAAAGCTTTAGCTCTCCATGAGGATCAAAATCACTTACAACTACATCACTAAAGTGTTCAAAAGCATTTTTGATATTGTTTACATTGATATTTCTATAAGAAAAATCAACTATTTTACAGTCCTCTTTAAACTTTGCTTTTCTATTTACTCTACTTATAGTTTGTATAGCATTGATACCATTTATCTCTTTATCCAAAAATAGCGTATGAAGCTTTGGTTCATCAAATCCAGTTTGAAGTTTATCTACAACTATTATCAAGCCATTTTTTTCTAAAGCAAAGTTTTGAAGTACCTTTTCTTCACTAAGTCCACCATTTAAAGTGCTTGCTTTTACCTCATCTTGATTTGAGCTAAATACTATATAAATAGGTGCTTCTTTATATTTCTCATACTTTTTATCTTGTATATATTTATCAAAATACTCAGTTACATACTCTTTATACTTGATAGCACTTTTTATAGAATAAACTGCAAGCATCGCTTTTGCTGTACCTCTTATCTTTTTATATACATCTTGAACTAAAAGCCTTGCTACATACTCAGAGATTGCTTTTATTCTATCTTCATCTTCGTAAACTTTTTTATTGCCAGGGAGTTTATACTCTTTTGATGATAAGTCTTCTACCCCTTTTGTTTTTTCTTCAGGCATCTCATAATACATCTTTGCAGAAACAGGCACTATACCATTTAGTGGATTTAAAATAAACCCATCTTCAATAGCTTCTCTCATAGTATAGCTATCAAATGGTGCCCATATTTTTTCATTTTCAGCATATCCACTAAACTCGCCAAATCTTGAAAGAGTATTATCACTTGGTGTTGCTGTAAAACCAACTATAAGATTCTTTTTTTCTCTTGTTTTATTATAGTTTTCATCTTTATCGAAACTATCTTGCAACACATCAAACAAACTTATCATCTCTTCATGTTGAAGCCCACTATTTGATCTATGAATCTCATCTATTAAAAACACTATTCTAAGTTTTGAAAGTTTATCTAGGACTTCACTATCAAGCATATTTTTTATATCATTAAATTTTTGAAGATTTACTATTACTATCCTTGTATCACTAGATAGTGCTTTTTGGAAGCTCTTTTTATCATGTGCTTCAATATACATTTTATTATCAATATTCATATTAAACATTTTTGTATCAAGCTGATCTCTTAGTTGCACTCTATCAACTATTATCATCACTTTATCATAGACATATTCGTTTTCTTTTTTCAAGTCTTTTAGTTGTAAAGCACTCCAACCTATAATATTACTCTTTCCAAATCCTGCGGCGTATTGTAAAAGTAATGAGTAGGCATTTTTATTGTTTTGGTAGCTTTGTCTTTTTTTGATAAGCTCATCGGCTATATCTTTACTTACATCTTTTAGCTGAGATTTTAATTTATTGATAAAATAATCATCTTCCCCCTCATGCTCTAAAAACTCATCAATTCTAGCCATGATTTTATCTACACCAAATTTTTGTTTTGGTCGTGGGCTTATAAGTCTTCCTCTTTCATTTTTAAACTCTTTTTTCTTATTTTTTACAATAACTTCTTTTTCAATAAAGTTATAATAAAGTATCTCTTTTTCAATCATACTTTTTGAATAGTGAGCTTTAAACACCTCATCAAGCTTATCTCTTTTTTCCATCTGATTATTTGATAAAGGATAAGCTTTAAATTCACTCTCCACTTTTGTACGATAACTTTCAAAATCAAGCCTACCGCTACTATATATCTGTTTTAACTCATCAAAATAGTTTGCAATATTTCTTATAAAGTAAGTATCTCTTATATCAGTAGTTGAGATATGGATAGCCTTTTCAAATATCTTTAGATAATCTTTTCTTAGCTCAAACCTTTGTGATTCTGTTAGATACTCATTAAACTCAATTTGCTCAAAAAATGCAAAACAAGCCTCACGATAATCTTTTATAACCTTACCTCGACCATTTTTCTTAGAATTCTGATTATTATAGTTTGATTTAAGTTCACTATATCCAAGATAGATACCATTGACAAAAAAGCTCAAATCAGGTCTAAATGCAAAAAGCTTTTTACCCTCAAAATCTACCCTATAAGGAAGCTCTTGCACTACACTAAAGATATTTTCTTCAAAAAGTTCATTGCCATAAGTTTCTGTATCACTTACATAAAAAAGATGAAACTTCAAGCCCTCAAATGTAACTGTTTTATTTTGGTTGATAAAAATAGCCATATTTCTTGGGTTTTTCATCTTCTCTTCTAAAAAGACTACAAACTCTTTTATAAGCTTTTTTTCATTTCGATTATATTTTCGTAAAAGTTTTTGAAAATTCTCTTTATTGAGTTTTGTATCTTTTAAAAGCTCCAATAAATCTGCTTCGATGATAAGATTATTTCTCACTGTATTTGGCTTAACTTCTCTATATCCTAAACCTATACCGTGATTGGTAGTAAAAAATGGTATTAAAAATTTATCTTGCAGGTGTAGTTCATTCATAGTTGCCATCCTTTACAAAACTATATAACTTTTCATCAAAATATCTAAGTATCAAATAAATATCTTTTTGGATATTTTTGTATTCCTCTTTATTTATAATCTTATCAAAGTGAAAAACCTTATTTCTAAAAAGCCTTATATTATTCACTTTGGTAAAAATATAATGCCTATTTACCTTGAGATCTTTTTCTATCTCTATATTTGGAAATATCACTTTTAAGTCCTTATATCTCAGGTACTCTTGAAAAGGCTTTTTAAGTAGCAATATCCAAAATCCAAAACTAAGTTCTGCCATAAGATTATCTTGTGTTATCTTTTTATCTTGCTGTTTTAATATTTTTATAGCAGTATATATCTTATCTTGCATATAAGGTTTGATAAATATTTTATCAAAGAGCCAGTTTTCTCCAACTTTTTTAGTAAAAAAACTATTTAAAGAGTTTCTTAGACTTACTTCAAGTATAGATAATGGGATATAAAACTCTTTTGAAAGATATAAGTTTTCTATATACTCATCTATAGAACTATACTGTACCATTCTACTTTTTGTGATAAAATTATTCTTTATATTTACACAATCTCTCATTTGACTTTTATCCCGATATTCGTTATAATCTCAGCAGAATCCCCCAGTAAGTCTTTAGCCTCTGAGTTAAAGCTTGGGGTCTTTTTATTTATACACATTTTACTCAACCTTTACTTTACCAGTTACCACATCATTGATAAGTGTTTTTCTAAACTCTTTTAGTAGTTTTATCTTCTCTTCTGTAGTTTCTACTATATTATCTATTTTTGAGGTTTTTTCATCTAGGTAGTTTGCTATTTGGATTTGTTCTTCTAAAGGTGGAACGGGAAAGCTAATTGCTCTCATTAATGAATATTTTGTACTCCATAAATCATATGCAATACCTTTTCCATTTCTATAAAACTCCTCAATAAAATAGTAGTTTCTAAATAAATGATGTAAATACTTAGCAAAAAATTCTCTCTTTGGTTTCAAAACAATATTGATAACTGATACAGAACCATCTTGTGTTGCAATCCCTGAAGAGCCTCGTCTATCTGAACGACTGTTAATTACATAATCTCCACTTATTACCAGTTTTCTACCATCATTATGCTTTGTTTTTGCAACATTTTCAAGTTGAGGGACAACACCATTTTTTGTAACAGATAATGGAGGAAAATCTTTATCACTCACTTTTACACTTCTTTCTTGAAAAGCTTCATTTATTCTTTTTAGTTCCCAATGTTGTGGAATATTTCCTATCCATTCTATATTGCTTGGTTTTAATTTACTATTTTTAGAAATCCCGCTTAATACAGTTTCACTAATGAGTGCTTTTTTTAATTCTTTATATTTTTCTACTTTTTGTTCAAATAAAACTATCTCATTATCTATTTTTTGAATTTTTATATCTAAATAATTTACAATTTCGATTTGAGTTTTTTCTTGTGGCAAAGATACAAAAATATTTTTCAAATTATTATTATTGATTCTAAATACTTTTAAACCTGTAGCATATTTTCTTAATTTAGTTGAAAATACTTTTGAATAATAAAATAAATATTTATTAACGATATATTTTGTATTTGGTTTTATTAATATTTGCTCTCCACCTATTAATCCTAAATCATTTCTATTGTAGAAACAAGTATGTCCTAAATCTTCAAGTGTTTCAGATGTTGATATTAAAATAGTATCTCCATGATTTACCACTTGATTTGATTTGTAAAATTTATCGTTAACATAAAATTTGAAAGTTTCATTTACTTCATTAACTTGATAAGTTTTCCCATATTGCAATCCAACATATTTACCACTATCCAAAAGTTCATCTTTTTTAAAACTTGAATTACCTCTAACTAATTTGCTTATCCAATCAATTCTATAATCATTCCATTCTTTAGATACTTTTTCAGTATAGCCTAGTTTACTAGCCTTATAACTATCATATCTCTTAAACTTCATAAACCCAACTCTTTTTCAAGTTCATCTAGTTTTTCATCTATATCTGAAATATCATCTAAAATAGTTTCCAAAGGTCTTAATTCTTGAGGCTTATAAAATACTTTATTGAAGTTTATCTCACAACCTATCACATTATCAAGATAAGTAAATGGTTTAAAGATATATTTACTCATAAACTCTTCTATGTTTTTTTGATTTTCTTTTTCATCTTTATCATAAGGGATAATCTCATAATCTTTTTGATAATCAGGTGTAAGCTCAAAGCTTATCTCAATTCTCTCGGGCAAAGTTTTGGTGGCTTTTTTATAGGAGCTTTTTATCACTATCTTTCCACATCCAAGCTGTATCTTTTCATCTTTATACTCTTTGATTAAAGTTTCTTTCTCTTCATCAAAATACCACATCTCAGGATCGGTTTTACCCCAATATACTTTTAAATCTTTTTCTTTATAATCAAGCTCTTTTAAAAGTGGTTTGATAGCTTTTTCATTGTACTCTTTAAGTTCAAAGTACATATCATTATCAAACTCTGTGATGATTTGCTCTTTGATGATAATATCATCTTGCACTATCTTTGTAAAATCATATTTGATAGAGTTTTTACCATTTAAATGCTCTTCAAAAGTTCTATCTTTATAGTCCAAATTTGTAAGCTGTATAGCTTGTTTATTGTAGTAAAAGTACTCTTTCTTAAAAACCTTTGCATAGTCATTTGATTCAAATTTTGATAAAGTATTTACAATATCAATCCTACTATCTTCATCAACTTCTTTTCTTTTATTACCTTTATTTTTTTTGAGTAGTTTAAACTTTTCACTAGCATTTATCAGCATCACTTTATTGGGTTGTTTTTTGTTTTTATTAAGTATCCAAAGATAAGTATGAATCCCAGTATTAAAAAATTCATCTGTAGGAAGCTGGATGATAGCTTCTACATAGTCATTGTCAAACATCCATTTTCGGATATTACTCTCACCACTTCCAGCATCACCGCTAAATAGTGTTGAGCCATTGTGTACTACTACACCTATACCTGTACTATCAAGCTTATGAATAATATGTTGTAAAAATAAAAGCTGACCATCTGAAATAGATGGATAGTCATGAAATTGTCCAGATTTATCCTCTTTTATATCTTTTTGCATCCCTTTCCAGTCCACACCATATGGAGGATTTGCCACTATTACATCAAAACTTTTATCATAAAACTTAGATGAGAGAAGTGTATTGTCATGCTCGATATGTGAATCTACCCTAAACCTACTCTCAATCTTTGCCAAAGCATAAAGAGCGTCATTCCAGTCCATACCATAAGTAGCTGTAGGTCTTTCAAACTTTTCTTTTATCCTATCCTCTACACCATATAGCATATTTCCACCACCGCAAGTAGGATCATAAATAGTTAGAAATCTATCACTCTCTTGTACTTTTGAAGCTACTATCTCAGAAATCAAAGTTATCACATCATCAGGAGTATATTGTTCCCCTGCTGTTTCAGCTGATATATCTGCCCACTTTCTTTTGATATGCTCTTCTAGGGTTGTTATCTCACTATTATTAAAAGGGATTAGGTCTATATCACTCCACTCTTTTACATAAGCAAAAAGTATCTTTTTCTTTTTTAAAACTCCACACATACCAGATATATCAAGATACTTTTCATCTTCACTACCTTTTTCTACACCAAGTAAGTCTTTTGTCTCAGCATCAAATTCTTTTAAATATTCAAAAAAATCTGTTTCAAAAGTTTTATCATTTTTACACATATCTTTGAGAGTTTTTTGTTTTGTAAAAAGGTATCTATTATACCCTTGCCCCTTATCTTCAAGCTCCTCGATAAACTCCTCTTCACTAAGCTCTACACCCTCTAGCTTAAGCTCATCTTCAAGCTCTTTTTTCATTCTAAGAAGCCTACTCTCCACCATAATAAGTGCAAAAAATGGCATCATAAACTTAGGAAAATCACTCTCCTTAATCCCCGCACCTCGAAGAAGATCAGCCGTAGCCCAAACTATACTCTCATATTGTAAAATATTATTGTTCATTAAGTACCTTAAAAAATTATATTTATTTAATTAAAAGTATCTATTATATCCTTTAATTACTAAGTATACAAAACAATATATTCTTTACCTAAAAAATAAAAAATCAATTAGTACAAGTATTTACCCTAGAAAGCACAATAGTAAATATAGTCCCTTTATAAGTTTTTTGTTCATAAGGGCAATCAAAGTCCATATTTTCTGCTATGATTTTCCCTTTCATTTTATCTGTTATGATGATATATGCTAAGTATAGTCCTAAGCCTGTTCCTTGGGCTTGGTGTTTTGTGGTAAAGTATGGTTCAAAGATTCTATTTATGATGTCTTCTTTGATTCCTCCTGCTGTGTCTTTTACTTTTATTGTAACTTCTTCTTTATTTGAAAGGATTTCTATGAAGATATATTTATCTTTTATATCCCTACTTTCAAAACTATCTTTTGAGTTATTTACTATATTTAGTAGTATTTGTACTAGTTCATGTTTGTTTTGATATATAGATATATCTTCTTGTATATTATGAACTATTTTTATATCTAGTTTTTTAAAAAAGTTATTTGTCAAACTAAGAATAGAATCTGTTAAGTCACTTATTCTAAATACTGTTTTATTTTGTTTTTGAAAAGTAAGTTATCCATGATTTCAGATAGATATTGTACATTTTTCATTTTATAAGTATACAACTATTTAAAACCTCTTGTATCTCTAGTTTACCCATTTTTTCATATAGTTGTATACTTGTGGCTGCTCCTGATATAACAGATAGTGGTTGTCTATATTGATGAGATAGATTAGATACAAGTTCTGTCATTGAGCTTAGTTTTGATTGGTTGTATATGATTTTATCTTTTGCTTTACTGTTTTGTATCTCTTTTTTTAGTTCGGTTTGAAAGTTTTTATTTAACTTTTTAGTCGTTTTGTTTTTTCTTTTACTTTTTTAAATAAAAGTTTCACTATTTTTCTTTGTTTTATTAGTAAATAAAATATAAAAAATAATATACTTACAAAATTAAATAATAGAAAAAATAACAATGATTTATTATTTATTAATTTTACCATATAAGTGTATAAATGAGTCTCATACAAAAAATAATTTATAAGACAAAAAACAAAAATAAGAATAATAACTTTAGTCTTTCCATACATAAAATGTTCCTTTTAAACTTTCTAAATTTTAATACATCC